>Ga0193964_1000144_pt1 | contig 34759 bp, 30 predicted proteins | sample FB_7_MG_FD_140323 | JGI IMG/M metagenome (GOLD analysis project Ga0193964, IMG submission 140323) | Microbial mat bacterial communities from the Broadkill River, Lewes, Delaware, United States - FB_7_MG | ecosystem: Environmental > Aquatic > Freshwater > River > Microbial mats | place: USA... | reverse complement strand
TCTTTATTTTACAAAAAGTAATTCTCTATACTTAGGAAGAGGCCACATCTCATCATCCACAATCAACTCAAGCTTATCGATATCATATCGAACAGACTCAAGACACGGACGAACATCATTAGAATAAGCCTGAGCTTTATCTATCTCATCAGTCAACTTATTAGCAAGCTTTCTCTTAGAAACCATATCACTAACATTTCTCCTAATCGCCTTAATATGACGTGAAATCTTAGTAATTGACTCTAACTGCACCTCAGCTAAATCATTAAACAGCTCCTCATCAACAACATCCTTTAATCCTCTAACATTATTAATTAGAATATTCTGATAATTGATAGCAGTTGGGATAATATGATTAATTGCCAAATCACCCAAAACCCTAGCCTCAATTTGTAGTTTTTTCACATATATCTCATTATGAATCTCATAACGAGCAGCCAATTCTCTCTCAGAAAGAACATCCATTTCATTAAAAAGATTCACAATATCTTTATCAACAAAAGCCTTAACAGCATCCACACAATTTTTGACATTAGTCAATCCACGTTCTTCAGCTTCTTTAATCCACTCTTCACCATAACCATTACCCTCAAAACGTATCTTCTTAGAATCGATTATATACTTTCTAATAACCTGAAAAATAGCCTCATCCTTCTTAACCCCAGTTTCAATAAGCTGATCAACCATTTTCTTAAAATCAATAAGAATCTTAGCAACAGCCGTATTAAGAATTGTCATAGAAGAACCACAATTAGAAGAAGAACCAGCAGCTCTAAACTCGAATCTATTTCCAGTAAAAGCAAAAGGAGAAGTTCTATTTCTATCAGTATTATCCATCATAATCTCAGGAATCTTACCAACATTAAGCTTAAGCTCAGTCTTCTCATCAGGACTCATCTTCTTCTCAGAAACCTTTTCTTCAATCTCATCAAGCATGCTAGAAAGATAACGACCTAAGAAAACAGACATAATAACAGGAGGTGCCTCATCCGCACCAAGACGATGCTCATTACCTGGAGAAACAATAGCAGCTCTAAACAAATCGGCATAATCATGAACAGCCTTAATAGAACATACTAAGAAAATCAGAAACTGCATATTTGATTTTGGATTCTTACCAGGAGAAAGAAGATTAACCCCAGTATTTGTCATCAAACTCCAGTTATTGTGCTTACCAGAACCATTAATACCTTTATAAGGCTTTTCATGCATAATCACCACAAACTTATGCTTATGAGCAATTCTCTTCATTGTACTCATCAATAACTGATTATGATCTACTGCAAGATTCGCCTCTTCAAAAATAGGAGCACACTCATACTGATTAGGAGCTACCTCATTATGCCTAGTCTTTACAGGAATTCCAAGCTTATAACACTCAAGTTCAAAATCCTTCATATAAGAAGTAACCCTCTCAGGAATAGAACCAAAATAATGATCATCAAGCTGCTGACCTTTAGCAGACTCATGCCCCATAAGGGTACGATCACACATCATCAAGTCAGGACGAACATTATATAAAGCCTCATCAACAAGGAAATATTCTTGTTCCCACCCTAAAGTAGAAATAACTTTAGTCACATTCTTATCAAACAACTGACAAATATCAACGGCAGCCTTATCAATAGTAGTAAGAGCTTTCAACAAAGGAGTCTTATGATCTAAAGCCTCACCAGTATATGAAACAAAAATAGTAGGAATACACAATGTATTATTGCTAATAAAAGCAGGAGAAGTAGGATCCCAAGCCGTATAACCTCTAGCCTCGAACGTATTTCTAATACCCCCACTTGGAAAACTAGAAGCATCTGGTTCCTGTTGAACAAGCATGCCACCATCAAAACTTTCCAGAACTACTCCATCAGGATTTAAATGTAAAAAAGAATCATGTTTTTCAGCAGTAGCACCATTCAAAGGATGAAACCAATGAGTATAATGTGTTGCACCTCTCTCAAGCGCCCAAGCCTTCATTCCAGAAGCAATCTGGTCAGCCAATTTTCTTTCAATGACAACACCCTCATCAATAGCATCCACAACAGCAAGATAAGCCTCCCTCGAAAGATACTGTCGCATCTTTATTTTATCAAAAACATTAATACCAAAAAGATCAGAATCTCTTCCATCTCTATTATCTATTTTTACAGCAGTTCTATTATTTAACTGCTCCAATGCTATAAATCTATTTCTTGCCATTTTTAGAGATTTTATTACATAGTACCTATAATCGACACACAAATGTATGAATTATTATTTAATTTCCAAACACACCCCCTGCGCAAAGGGGGTGTGTAATGTATTTTATATATTTTCAGAAAACAAACCCCTCAAAGCAACCCCATCTGTAAAAACAAATACAAACAAGGAATAGATGAAAATAAATAACTAATTTTGTAACAATAAACATAAAGTGAAATGAAAAAAGATAACACACCTCAAATTGCAGCCATCCACGACTTATCTGGATACGGAAGAGCATCTCTAACAGTTGTCATTCCTATTTTATCTGCAATGGGAATACAAGTCTGCCCACTACCAACGGCAATACTTTCAACTCACACAGAATACAAAAACTTTCACTACATAGACTTAACCAATCATATGCAGCCAATAATAAACCATTGGAAAGAATTAAACTTAACTTTTGATGCAATATATAGTGGGTATCTTGGATCTGCAGAACAAATACATATAGTAAAACAATTCATACAAGACTTCAAAAAAGAAAAACAACTAATAATTGTTGACCCTGTAATGGGAGATAATGGACAATTATACCCAGGAACAACAGAGGAACTTGTTAAAGAAATGAAATCTTTAATAAAAGACGCTGACATAATAACACCAAATCTTACAGAAGCAGCATATCTTTCAGGAATGAACATTAACAAATCCAGTTCACTTGAAGAAATTAAGAAATGTGCCAAAACGCTAGCCCTTGAAGGACCTAATACAATAATAATAACATCAGCTCCTTCGCAAGACAAAGATCAAACTGCCGTATTATACTATGAAAAGGACAACGATAGATTCAATATAATAAGCAACGAATATATTCATGCCTCATATCCTGGAACAGGTGATGCATTTACAAGCGTATTAACCGGATCATTATTAAATGGAGACAAAATAGAACCAGCAATAAACAATGCAACTAAATTTATTGTAGATGGTATAAAAGAAACAATGAAAAAAGAACACGACCCCTTGAACGGAATAAATCAAGAAGCTGTTCTTCCATCATTAAAAGAATTATACAATTAATATGAAAAAGATTCTAATATCCGACTTAGATGGAACACTTCTCAAAAGAGATGGAAAAATCAACACACAAGTAGTTGAAGACTTAAAAAGTATAAAAAAAGAAGGATACACTAGAGTTATTGCAACAGGAAGATCGATATATTCATTTTACAAAGCTATAGAAGAAGACTTCCCTATAGATTATTTAGTATTCTCATCAGGAAGCGGAGTACTAAACTGGAAAACTAAAGAAATTATATACAATAAGAATCTAACAGAAGATCAAACAATAAAAATATCAGACAAACTAATCAACAACAAAGTTGATTTTATGATATTAGAACCTGCACCCAACAGTCACTACTTTAAATACCATAAAGCCAACGACCACAATCCTGACTTTCAAAGTAGATTTAAAATATACAATAAATACAACACAGAAATAAGATCTCTAGAAGACTGCTACACAAGAGCATGTCAGATTCTTGCCATTCTTCCTAACAAAATAGAACTATTTAATAATATCAGTTCATTATTCAACAATACAAAAGTAATTAGAAGTACATCTCCAATAGACGACACTTCGATATGGCTTGAGATTTTTCCAAAAGAAGTATCAAAAGGCCTAACATGCAAATGGTTAATGGATCATCTTGAAATAAATATAGAAAACAGTATTGGAATAGGAAATGACTACAACGACATTGATTTTCTTGATATCTGCAAGAATAGCTACATAGTTAACAATGCAAACAACGAATTAAAAGAAAAATACAAAACTATACCATCTCTTTTTGACAACAGTCTCTTTTGTATAAAAGAATTACAAAACGGCCATTAGTAAATTAATATCCTTACTCATCATACCAAACTTATCAGCAACCGCCTGGTTTGTAAGAATACCATTATACATATAAACACCTCTACGCAATCCCATGTCAACCTTAAGACTAGAAGTAACACCACCTCCTACTCCTATACTCCTGAGCATTGGAACATAAACATTACTCATCGCAATAGTAGCAGTTCTCGGAACCCTAGAAGCAATATTCGGAACACAAAAATGAATAACCTTATGCTTTCTAAAGGCAGCATCCTTTATTGTCATTGACTTAGACGTTTCGATACAACCACCCGTATCAATTGATAAATCAATAATAAAAGAACCAGGCTTCATAGTCTTAACCATATCTTCGGAAACAACTACACAACGATGAGAATCATCATTACGAATAGCTCCCACTAACACATCAGCAGATAATAGCGACTTCTTCAGAACAGGAGTATGCATTATTGAAGTAAAGATCTTTTGTCCTAAAGACTCTTGAATTCTTCTTAACTTCTTCAACGAAGCATCAAAGATTTTAACCTGAGCACCAAGAGCCAAAGCTGTTTTGGCAGCATATTCACCAGCAGTACCTGCACCAAGAATAACAACTTCAGTTGGAGAAATACCCGTAATACCACCAAGCATAATACCCTTTCCACCTCTGGCATTACTAAGATATTCACTAGCAATCAGAATTGATGAATAACCAGCAATTTCACCCATTGATCTAACAAAAGCATAACAATCATCACGATCTTTATAATTTTCAATTGCTACTGCAGTAATCTTCTTCCTAGATAAACCTCTTATAACTTCGGGTGTTTGAGAATAAAGATGAAGAGCAGAAAACACAGTTTGTTCTCCTCTTAGTAATTCTACATCACTAATATCAAAAGGAGCAACTTTTATAATAACATCAGATCGAAAGACTTCTTTCTTTGTATCAACAACAACAGCCCCTCTATCAGAATACTCAACATCAGAATAATTAGCAGCTAATCCAGCTCCCTTCTCTATATAAATATTGTGTCCTTCAGAAACCAAAATATCAACAGCCTGAGGAGATAAACATACACGATTCTCGCATTTACTTGTCTCATTAGGAATTCCAATATTCAAAACCCTCTTCTTCTTTCCCAACATAAGTAACTCTTCCTGGGGAATAATACATTGCTTACCACTTGGCATATCATTCGATTTCTTTTCTGAAGCTTTCATAATAACTGATTTTGATTCATCAATTTATGACATTTTACAAAAAAATCAAAAATCCTCAACTAATATAATTCTTGAACCATCCTCCTGTTCTGTAAACCTAAGAGCCAAAGCATCTTCAGGGATTAATCTATCAATCTTTTCAGGCCACTCAATAAAACACATATCTCCACTATAGAAATACTCCTCGTAACCAAAATCATAAGCTTCCTCAGGATCATTGATTCTGTAGAAATCAAAATGATATATTCTTCTATCGCTTCCTTTATACTCATTCACAATAGCAAAACTAGGACTATTAGCCTCATCATGCATTCCCAACACCTCACACACAGCTTTCACAAAAGTTGTCTTACCAACCCCCATATTACCATACATCGCAATAACATGTCTATCACCATATTTTTCTAAGAATTGCCTTGCAACTCTATTTATATCAGAAAGAGATTCTATTTTAAACTCCATTTTATTATTTATTCAGATACCACTTATTAAACAACTCAAAATATTTGTCTAAGATATTCTTTGACTTCAATTTTTCAAAATTATCTTTTGAAATAATATAATCCTTATACTCTACCCTTCTCAGCTGCTTATACAAAATACTATTAGACAACACAGCCCTATAATAAATCATCCCCTGCTTTTTATTTGCAAGATTACTAACAATAAGCATCTTTAAATCATCATCATAATCATGTATTTGCACAGGTAAATCACTAGTATTATACCTTTTAAATGCTGAAAGTAATTTTTTATCATTTACACTATCAGGGAAACAAATTACAAAATAATGAGCATCATCCTCATTATAAGTAAAGCCTCCACTCTCCATCTCTTCCTTAATATCAAAAGTATTTTCTTTATAATGATTCTTGAAATAAGTCAGATATTCCTTATCGAACTTATTCTCATACATCACTTTATAATTACCAGAAGAAATAACCATCATCTCCAAAAGAGGATAAATATCCTTATTATCATTTCTAAACAAAGCATTTATAGCACTATAATATTGCATAGCATCCGCACTATAACCCACATTCCGCACAATAACAGCTTGATGAGTTGTATTAAAATCATCTAACTCAACACTATAATCAGAATCAAATTTCCTTAAAACAGATTTAAGCACATCATCATCAACAAACTTGAAAGGGAACAATATCACAAAATCATGATTTGCATTATCATTATAGGTAAACAAAAAATCCTCCCTATTAAGAGAACCTATAACCCCCTCTATATTATCAAGGTACTTTTCAGAGTAGAACTTAAGATACTCATCGAGATTCTGTCCAAATTTTAGAATTTTATAATTAGCCTCACTAATAGAAAACATTCTATAATCAGTACCCTCAAGGAAATAAGCCAACTCTTTATCCTTAATCATCTCTTTGTGCAACACAGACGCTTCTTCTCTGTTTTCAAGCACACTAACAACAAACATAATAGTATTATCACCCAACATTTCCTTTCTAACATCAAGCAAACTACTCTCTATTACATCTGCACAAACTACATTCAGTTTAAATAACAATCGATCAAGATTCTTGGCTGTTCTAGGAATAGAAAGAATAAAATAATGCCTTGATTCAGGAGTAAACGTATATTTCATAAATTCATCCTTATCCGCCTTTATACTTTCAACCTCTTTTGACTTATTAACAGCAGTATTATCTGAAACACCACCTCTATTAAGCACATCCATAATTCCCATTACAACAAACTTTGCCTCTTCATTAAGATCTAAATCCATAACTTTCAACAAATCTCTCTTTAAATCACCAGGAGAAATATACTTTGCTAAAGCATACAATCTTAGAATAATGAATTTATCCCTCAATTCAGATTTCGGATAATTAGAAATAGCATCATCACAAACTGAAACGGTATAAGAGAACTCTTCACGTTCAAATGCTTTCAACGCCTTTTTATACAATTCTTCTACAACGGTCAACTTATTCTGCATAGAATACAAATAACCTCTATCAAGAACCAACTTTGCATATTCACTTTTAGGAAATTGGCTAACAATTCTACTCTTGTATAACTCTACTTTTGGATGATTACCTAATTTATAAGCACTATTATAACAGCTATAATATATATACAACAAATACTTATTCTCAGGATATCTTTCAATAATATCTTCATACACAGAAATCGCACTGGCATAATCATTAAGTATATCCGAATAAATCTCCCCCACAGAAAACAAAGATTCAAGAATCAAACTATCAGATTCAACTATTTTTTCTTTAGTAAGTGGAATATCCTGTAAATAAAAATCTCTCGACTTAGGATCTTTGTCTACTCTGACCCCACTACCCTTTTTCTCACTAACATCATCCGCTTCTTCTTCAAGGTCAAGACTTTCAACAATCGCTTTATTTTTTCTATTCCAATTATCCTCTAGTTTTCTTCTTCCCCATTTTATTGAGAATTCTGTTCTTCCACCAGAAACCATTCCCTGATTATAGAAATACCAACCACCAGAACTTTGAGAATATGAATTCTGCATACTTGAATTCCTAGTTCGATTCTGCATATAAAAACTTCTGTCCAAATCAGCCTTACGTTTCTGTTCTCTCAGAAATTCATCCTTCTCTTTTATTATTTCAATCTTAGCATCTATGATTGCATTTCTATCGGCCTCAGACATTCTTCCAAGTGCCCGTAAACTATCCTGAACAAAAACAACATCTAAACCTTCAACCAAACCAGAAAGACTACTACGCCTCTTCATCAATGACTTCGATTCTGAAAAATCACTAGAATTATAATAAAAGCAACTATCATAACAAAGATGAGCCTTTCTATAATCTTTTATATCATAGTAATAATAACCTAACACTTTAAAAGACCTCGACTTCTGCGCATCGTTTCCCACACTCACCTTTGTTGACTTCCAATAACACTCAAGAGACTTATCAAAATCTCCTTTTTTCATATAAACATTAGCCAACGCATAATAAATCTGATCTCTATAATCTTTATTCTTCTTGTTCTTTAACATAGAATTCAAATCCCTTAACAGTTCAGATTCTCCACGACCAGTAAAAGCAACTGATCTATTAATTCTAGCATTAAAACTCATATCATACGAAACTCGCATCTTAACAACCTTGTCAAAATACCCCATAGCCTTAAGATTATCTCCTTCCCCAAGACACAATTGAGCAAGAATATAATAATAACGAGCTTTATTCTTACCTTTTAATAATGCAACCATACGCTCAAGATTATCAACAGCAAAATCCACATTATTAGTTTTCAAACCATAATAAGCACTCAACCTCAATATCTCTGGATAATATTTTTCAGGAACTCCCTTTTTGTTTAGACTTCTCAACTGCTCTTTTGCTTGAGCAAACTGCTTTTGTTCAATAAGACTTCTTCCATACCATAGACGAGCATCAAAGACTATTTCTTCACCAGAAAATCTACGAATAATAAATTTAAAAGCCTTATCAGCTTTTTGGTACTTTTTATTATAATAATCAGCCTTACCTTTAAGAAGATAACAATCATCAATAATCTTATTAAACTCCTTCTTTTTTCTAAACTCTTTGTATTTCTCAGACGGATTAGATCTTCTCTTTGGTTTATTTGTAATCGAATGCAACTTGATAGCTTTCATAGCCTTAACCGCAGCTCTATCCATATCAGAAAAAGCAGCAGAACGAGCTCCCTCATCCTCACATATATAAATAGGTAATAACGAATTGTAGTCAACTTTATATCCTTCAACAATCTTCTTCTCACCAGCCTTCATAGCCTGACTACCATTAAAATATACATTATAACGAGTAGTAAGCATGTGATAATTCCTGGAGATGAAAGTATTTTTCTTAGTAGAACAAGAGAATAAAACGATAGCAGATAATAGAAATAAATATTTTTTCACACTCAAAAATTTATAAATAGTGTATAGTCTTGCTAAAAGTACTGCAAAAAAGCAAATTCGCAAAGAAAAGTCAATATAGCACTCAACACCTCTACTCTTATTTTCTAACTAAACTAAAAGTTGAAACACCTTCGTTTTGAGGCATCTTTCTATTCCCCTTCCATGTATAATAACCACTACTTCTAACTTCTGTTACATAAAAAGCATTGCCATTATAATTAAAAGCCTTAGTACCTGAACAATATTTAGATTTAATAGCAGATCTCTTAGTAGTACCATTTTCACTATACTCAATATAATAATAGTATGTAAAATCTAAAACATTCCCATTTCTACTATCTACAACCTTAATAGTAAAAGAGCCGTCAAAACTATTATTGTAATCTCTAATATCATCCTTGAACTCCCCTGTTTCATCATCACCCAATAAACCTCCCCCATCACAAGAAACAGAAAAAACAGAAACTAAACATACTAACACTAAGACACATATTCTTCTTAAGTCCATTTCCCCTATAATTTAGTTTGACAAATATTTTATTAAGTGAAAGTTATGATATTTTTCTCAATTAAAAAATCGAATATCTCTAAACAAGAAAGGACTTGCAATAAATTATTGCAAGTCCTATAAAATATATAAATACGTTTGTTACTTCAACTTAACTCTCTTTGTAGCTTCTTGGTATTTATTTCTAGCATCAATAGCCTGAACAACGTTCGCTGCTAAATTAGCAAACTGAATACCAGACATAGAGTCAACATTCAATGCAGCCGGTACACCATTATCACCAGCTTCTCTAATACCTTGAACAATAGGAATCTGACCAAGTAGCTTAATACCTTTTTCTTCCGCTAATTGCTTGCATCCCTCTTTACCAAAGATATAATACTTATTATCAGGCAATTCCTCTGGAGTAAACCAAGCCATATTCTCAACTAAACCAAGAACAGGCACCTTAACACCAGGACCTTCAAACATATCAATACCCTTAATAGCATCGGCAAGAGCAACAGCTTGAGGAGTACTAACAACAACAGCACCTGTTATAGGAAGTGTTTGAATTAAAGTAAGGTGAATATCAGAAGTACCAGGAGGTAAATCGAACAATAAATAATCAAGTTCACCCCAATGAGCCTCCTCAATTAATTGTTTTAAAGCTCCACCAGCCATAGGACCTCTCCATACAGTAGCCTGTTTTGCATTAACAAAGAAACCAATAGATAGCATCTTAACACCATACTTCTCGAAAGGAATAATTTTATTCTTACCATCAATCTCTTCAAGAACTGGACGTGCATCCTCAGCACCAAACATTTTAGGAACAGAAGGCCCGAAAATATCAGCATCAATAAGTCCTACTTTTGCACCTGCCTGAGCTAAAGCAACAGCCAAATTAGAAGCAATTGTTGATTTACCAACCCCTCCCTTACCTGAAGCAACTGCTATAATATTCTTAACATCATCAAGAGCAGTAGGTGCATCCATATCATGAATATTATCAATAATTATTTCCACGTCTACCTCATCGCCAAGAGCCTCCTGAACAAGAGTAAGACACTTCTTCTTCAAAGGAATTATAAAAGGATCATTAGAACGTTGAAAGATTAATTTAAATCTAACTTTATTTCCATCAATTTTAATTCCTTGTACCATATCAAGTCCAAGAATCTTTTTATCTGAACCAGGGTAAACAACAGACGCTAAAGCATCAGTCACTTGTTTTGGATAAAAACTCATATCTCTTATTATTATGTAGTTATTATTAATTTTCTGGCTGTAAAAATAATCAATTTTAAGCCATAAAAAACAAAATGCCCAACAATATCGGACAAATGTTCACTATTATCTTGCATTTTCCTGAGTTCTCTTACTTCGAGAATAACTCCTATAATCATCCTCTTCAATCTCTACATCAGGCTCAACAAATTCAGTCTTTCCCTTTAAAGAAAAACGAATATACTTTATAGTCTTACCTCTATCCAACCACTGTTGTTCATAAAACGTTCTAATAGAAAGAATATCATCGGCCATTCCAGATTCATACAAATTATCAGTATCAACAAATACCTCAAAGTCATTCTCTTTAGTAAGAATAGAAGTATATGTATATAAAAATGGGCTATCCGTTTTAAGATGAATAATTCCATCCTCTTTTAAAATATTCTTATAAATACCTAAAAAACGCGTTCCTGTTAAACGCTTACTAGCCTTCTTCATCTGAGGATCAGCAAAAGTTACCCATATCTCACTAAGCTCACCTTCAGCAAATAACGACTCAAGAAACTCTGCGTAGGTACGAATAAATATCACATTATTTATCCCCTCTCTATCAGCCTCAGTAGCACCAGTCCACATACGAGAACCTTTTACATCAAGACCAATAAAATTCTTATTAGGAAATTTTTTAGCAAGCCCAACAGCATACTCTCCCTTACCGCAACCAACTTCAAGAACAATAGGATTGTCATTTTTAAAGACATTCTTACCCCATTTACCTTTTAACTTATATTCAGTTCTAAAAACCTCCTCATGCCTAGGTTGAAAAACATTACCCAGAGCATCCATATCTGCAAATTTTGCTAACTTATTCTTCGCCACAATCTATTTCTTTTCAAATTTCTCAATACTAATTCCAATATCATTAACTCCTTTTATATCTGGACTTCTCATCCCATGAACCAGAGTAAACTTATAATTACCACTATCTAAAAAAGGCACATTCTCTTTCAAAAAATGTCTGGTAGCAAACAAATCTCCCAATCCACTACCTAACCAATAGCCTCTCTTATCTGCAAGAAAACAATTTATAGTATCTTTCTTAATACCCCCATTAGGATACTTACAAGAAAGCATAACCCACAAATTAGACTTCTCATAATCTGAAGTATTCCTCACTTCTACATATATATTATAAGTAGATAAGGTATCTGCAATAACAACGTCAAATACAGCTTCATCAGCCAACTTCCACTCCGCTTTATCGAAAGAAACACTTCCATGATAGACCTCATTATTATCACAAGCAAAACATGCTAACACAATAAAAACAAGACTAATATATTTTATAATATTTTTCATAATTATCTTTAGTAAATTAATCCCCAAATAATGCTACAAACTTACAATTTATTAACCACATCTCCATACACAGCTTCAAACTCACTTAGAATCATTGCTGTCGCACCCCAAACTTTCTCATTTTCTAATTTATAATACGGAGCTAACACATCGAACTTACCTCTATACATAAGTTCTTCAGATTTATTACTATCACTAAAAAAAGATTCTAACTCAGCAGTAAGCACAAATTGAACTTCATATTTACTAATATCATATTTGTAAACCTCATCAACAAAAGCCACAAAAGGAGTAATCATATAATTAGAGACAGGTACATACAAAGGACTCAATTTACCAAGAACATTTTCCCTAGGCACTCGAATACCTATCTCTTCATATGTCTCACGAAGAGCAGTTTCCATAATATCCTTATCAGAAAAATCATATTTTCCACCTGGAAGAGCAATCTGTCCGCCATGAGAATTTCCACTAGCACGCTTAATTAGAGGGAAGTAACATTTATTATCAGAAAAAGATAAAAGAATACAAACGGCACTTTCAATAGGAGGTTCGTCAAACTTCCAAACTCCATCTTTAGGAACTCTCAACGAAGGAGCCATTTTGTTCCTATACAGATCACCAGGTAGCCGTTCTGCCAAGCGAAGTCTTATATTATTACAAAAATCTCTGTGGATGTACATTAGTATTAAAATCTAAGACGCATGAATCTTTAGACACACTTAAACTTACATTAGCTCCAAAAATAAGAGGCTTATTCACACTACCATGACCAGCAAAAAAACCATAAGCAACTGGGAATTTATACTCTTCAACTGCTTCCGCAATTATTTCATAAGCATTTTTACCAAATGAAGGGTCACCATCTTTCATATTAGTCATCTCTCCAACAATTAATCCTTCAAGCTTATCAAAACTACCTGCCATCTTAAGATTCTGCATCATTCTATCAAGATGATACAACTCCTCTCCAACATCTTCAATAAACAAGATCTTACCCTGTTTGTCCCACTGAATATTCACTCCTCTAAGACTATATATAACAGATAAATTTCCACCAATAATCTCGCCAGCCACTTCTCCTTCTCTATTAAGTTCATGTCCAGCAAAGTTATATTGAGGAATTTCTCCTTCAAGAATTCTTTGAGTCCACATAATATCCTCAGGCACACTAGCATCAGCGGGAAAATTAATTGGCATCGGAGCGTGCAAACTCTCCACACCAAGAACATTCAACTTAGCATGCAGTACGGTTATATCACTAAAACCAATAAGCCACTTTGGATTCCCTTGAAAAGTAGAATAATCAAGCTTATCTATAATACGAATAGATCCATACCCTCCTCTTGCACAAACAATAGCACGAATTTCATGACTATCGAGAGCTAGTTGCATATCACGTAAACGTTGATCATCACGAGCAGAAAATGTATTAAAAGAATTAAACACATTATCGCCTACTACAACCTCGTAGCCCCAACTTTCAAAACGCTTAACAGCATTATCAACATAATCGGGCTCAACACGCCCAGCTGGTGCTACAATAGCAATCTTATCACCTTTCTGTAAATATGGTGGTCGTATCATAATCTAAAAACATTCGTTATATCATCGAAATTAATAAAATTAAGCGAGATAAATAACATTTTATCCGAATTAACCAGTCCTTTAACCAATTTAGGTCCAATATATCAGACTTTTATCCCAAAAATAAATATCTTTGTTCACTTAAATCAAGAAATAAATAACATCAATATATCTAAATATATGAGCAAGTTTAACAGAACATTAGTCACAACTGCACTACCTTATGCAAATGGACCAGTACACATCGGCCATTTAGCAGGGGTATATGTTCCAGCAGACATCTACGTAAGATATTTACGTTTAAAAGGTGAAGAAGTTGCTTTAATTGGAGGTTCCGATGAACACGGAGTACCAATAACTATTAAAGCACAAAAAGAGGGTGTTACACCTCAAGACATAGTTGATCGTTATCACACAATCATAAAAGATTCATTTGAAGAATTCGGTATCTCATTCGATACTTACTCAAGAACAAGTTCAGAAACACATGCCGAACTTGCTTCAGATTTCTTTAAGACTTTACATGATAAAGGTGAGTTTATTGAAAAAACATCTATGCAGTACTATGACAAAGATGCTAATCAATTCCTTGCTGATAGATATATTACAGGAACTTGTCCTCATTGCCAAAACGAAAAAGCATATGGAGACCAATGCGAAGCATGTGGAACGTCGCTAAATGCAACTGACCTTATAAATCCTGTTTCTGCAGTAACTGGAAATATTCCTGAACAAAAAGAAACAAAACACTGGTTTTTACCACTTGACAAATATGAAGGATGGTTAAAAGAATGGATACTTGATGGACACAAAGAATGGAAATCTAATGTATACGGTCAGTGCAAATCATGGATAGACGGTGGTCTACACCCTAGAGCTGTGACAAGAGATCTTGATTGGGGGGTACCTGTTCCATTAGAGGGAGCAGAAGGAAAAGTTCTTTATGTATGGTTTGATGCACCACTAGGCTACATCTCTGCAACAAAAGAATGGACTCCAGACTGGGAGAAATGGTGGAAGAAAGACGATACAAGATTACTACACTTCATTGGAAAGGATAATATAGTATTTCACTGTATCATCTTCCCTTCAATGTTAAAAGCAGAAGGTTCATACATTTTACCAGAAAATGTACCAGCAAACGAATTCTTAAACCTTGAAGGCGATAAAATCTCTACATCAAGAAACTGGGCTGTATGGTTACACGAATACCTAAAAGATTTCCCTGGACAACAAGATGTTTTAAGATACGTTCTTACTGCCAATGCACCAGAAACAAAAGATAACGACTTCACATGGAAAGATTTCCAAACAAGAAACAATAGTGAACTTGTTGCAATCTATGGTAACTTTGTAAACAGAACGCTAGTTCTTACCCATAAATATTACAACGGTATAGTTCCAGAAAGAGGAGAACTTAATGATTTTGACAAAGAGACTCTTGCTGAGATTCCAAGAATCAAAGAAGCTGTTGAAAAAAGCCTTAAAACATTCCATTTCCGTGAAGCACTTAGAGAAGTTATGAACCTAGCACGTTTAGGTAATAAATATCTTGCTGACACAGAACCATGGAAAGTTATTAAAACTGACGAAGAAAGAGTTAAGACTATCATGAATATCTGTATTCAGATTTCTGCAAACCTTGCTACGATAACAGAGCCATTCTTACCATTCTCTGCTGAGAAGCTAAGAGGAATGCTTAACATTGAAAAGATTGACTGGGAAAACATCGGTGACAACCTTGTTGCTGCTGGTCATGAAATCAATAAAGCATCTCTATTATTTGAGAAGATTGAAGACTCTACTATTGATGCTCAAGTTAACAGACTTTTAGAAACTAAGAAAGCTAACGAAATTGAGAATGCAACAGTAGCTCCTTCTAAAGACCTTTGTACTTTCGATGATTTCACAAAAATGGATATTAGAGTAGGTACAATTCTTGAAGCTGAGAAAGTTAAAAAGACTAAGAAACTCCTTAAACTACTAGTTGATACAGGAATAGATAAAAGAACTATTGTATCTGGTATTGCTGAACACTTCACTCCAGAAGAGGTTATCGGTAGAAAAGTATCTGTACTCGTTAACTTAGCTCCTAGAGAACTTAAAAAAATTGAATCACAAGGCATGATTCTTATGGCAGAAAACGCTGACGGTTCTCTTTCTTTTGTAGCTCCTGATAAAGCTGACATAAAAGATGGTTCTGAAATTTGCTAGAAACATAATTCAAGATAATAAATTGGGCTGTTTAGAATATTCTAAACAGCCCAATATTTTTACTTTCATAATTAACACCTCTTATCAACAATATCTCGCAAATACTCCACAAGAATAAAACCCTCGAATGAAGAAAGTAGCAAATAAAAAAAAGAGAACGATGAGGGCGCTCTCTTTTAGGTGTTCTGTTTTCAAAATCGGTTTTATTTAGTTTTAAACGGATTTCTATTTTACTTAGTTATAAACGGATTATAATCTATTATTTCATCTTCTGGCGAAATTTCTGGTTTATTAGTATCAGTGCCACTTGCTTTAAACAAATCACCAACACCAATAGAAGCCTCAACTTTATTAATATTAACATTGTCAATATTACTACCAACAACATATACAGCACCTCCAAAAGCTGCCGCAGCCATACCAAGTTTTAATTTCTTACCAAAAGTTTTTGACACTTTAGATACTTTATTATAAGTCTCAGCATCAAGAATCAACTCATTCATTCCCCACGAATCAGAAAGGAAATTATAATCAGAAGGCTCAAAAAGAATATTAAACTTTCTATCGCAGAAGAAAACTCCAACATTCTCAAATACAACTCTTTGACCTTGATTTAATTTTACCTTCAAGTCTTCAATAAAATAAGAAACACACTTTGAAGCCTTTTCATAACTCATCCCATCTTTCTCTGTAATATACGAAATCAATAAGCCATCATTCTTAAACAGATTCTTATTAAAAGCCAACTCCTTTTTAGGAGGATAGAACATTAACGATTTCTCATCAAAATGCGAAGATGTATAATTACTAATTATCCCTCCAAACTCAGGAAGAACTACACAATCATGTAAAAATAGCAAATCGTTAATATGTTGTATCATTGTATTCATCGGTACCGAATTTATGTAAATTAAAAATATAAGTCAAAGGAGTTTATAAACCATTAGTCGTTAACTTTCTGAAACACAATATATTGAACTGTTGATAACTTTTATCAACAGATAAAATAATAAATATTTCAACTAAACAATATTATCTAATATAATGTCAACAATCTCCCTCTCCTCTTTTGCAAAGATACCCCAATCCTGAATCATTATACCATACTCTCCATTAGAATATTTAAAAAAGGGAGTAGAAAACTCATTGGATCCACATAAAAACTTCCAACGATTCCCCACAATCTCAGCAAATGCTAAAATCATGCCGTAGTTCATCTCCAACAATATAGACAAATCAGAAAAACGTTTCTCTACCTCATCGCTACTACGTATAATAGATAAACAGTTATTACATATAAATGTCACGTTCTCCTTTGGCAACTCTGTCATAATAAAGTTTAAATGTTTTCAATAATTTCTTATCTGTAAAGAAAGGCATTTTCTCTACTTCCTTCAACTCCTTCTCTATCAACACCTCTCCAACCTTACGAGTTTCTTCAGAAGCATAATCATTAAGATATTCACGGAAAGTAAGAATTGCATTTAATTTGCAAAATTTACCCTCTACACCAGACTCAAGAAGATTCATAATCTTATCACCTGTTCTACCGCAACGATAACCCGCAGTACAAAAAGAAGTGATATACCCGCCTTCGGCAAGCTCACGAATCACCTCATCTAGCGAACGCTGATCGCCAAGCATAAATTGCACTCCATCTTCATTCCCTTCTTGTTTTTGATCATCTGAATATGCACCTACCCCAATCTTACTTGAAGCATCTGTCTGAGTACATCCATATGAAATAACTTCTTTCTTAATATCCTTCTCTTCACGAGCAGTAACAATAAGTCCTGTATAAGGTACAGCAAGACGAAGAACGGTAACAATTTTCTTAAAATCCTCGTCAGTTACAATATGATCTGAATGCTCAGAAACATACGAACCTGGAGCTGGCTGCATACGAGGAAACGAAATAGTATGAGGTCCAACACCAAACTGACGCTCAAGATCAATAGCATGATAAATAAGTCCCATTACATCGAAACGCCAATCAGCCAATCCAAACAATGCACCAATGGCTACATCATCAATACCAGCATCCATAGCACGATGTAATGCATAAAGACGCCATCTATAATTACCTTTTATAGTATTACTCGGATGTACATCTGCGTAAATCTCCTTATCATATGTTTCTTGGAACACTTGATATGTACCAATACCCGCACGCCACAATTTCTTAAGATTACCAATACTCATAGGAGCCGCATTAACATTAACCCTACGTATATTATTATAACCACCACCTGTTGGCGTCTCACGCTTAACACTATAAATATTAGAAATACACTCAGCCATATAATCAGCATCAGATTTATCATGTTCACCAAACACAACAATCATACGCTTATGCCCCTCATCAACAACGGCTTCCGTCTCTTTACGCACCTGATCCATAGGCAAAATGACTCGTTTCTCATCTTTATTCTCACAACGGAAACCACAATAAGCACAATTATTCACACAATAACTAGCACAATAAAGAGGAGCAAAAAAGACGATACGATTATCATAAACTTTCTTTTTTACTTCTAAAGCCACATTACGCATCTCTTTCCACATTTCTTCATCTTCAACAGCCATAAGAGCAGCAACTTCATCTGGCTCCAGACGCTCAATATTCATTGATTTTTTTAGAATCTCACGAATTCTTTCATTACTCGGCTTTTGATTTGAATTGATATCATTCCAGATTTGATCTTCATTAATAAAATCTTCTCCATCAATAAGATACTTATCAATCTCCTCCTGTTTAACAACTTGTTTAATCCAGTCTTGAGTGTTCATATAGTGTAATTTTCTATTTATAAGTTATAATAGACAAAGATGCCTATTTTTTTTCTATCGCAAAAGACATTTTTGTAATAATTACAAAAACAGTAGAATTCTTATATTTACTAATATACACAATACTTATTAACAATGTTAATAACCAAAGAAAAATCAATAATTATTGCAGATTATATACATAAATTGTAATTTTGTCATGAAACTATGCTAAAACGGCAGTCGTTATAAACGTGCTATAAAATGGAATTACAAACAATAAAACAGAAATTTGGGATAATAGGGAACTCTCCCGAACTACACAGAGCAATGGACATAGCGGTTCAAGTAGCTCCAACCGACTTATCTGTACTTATCACAGGTGAAAGTGGAACTGGAAAAGAAGTCTTTCCACAAATCATACACCAAAAAAGTGCAAGAAAACATAATCAATATATTGCCGTTAACTGTGGAGCTATACCAGAAGGAACAATTGACTCAGAATTATTTGGCCACGAAAAAGGCTCGTTTACAGGAGCTCTATCAGACAGAAAAGGATACTTTGAGGTAGCTGACAAAGGAACTATCTTTCTTGACGAAATAGGAGAACTTCCTTTATCTACTCAGGTTAGATTACTAAGAGTATTAGAAGCTGGAGAATTCATACGAGTTGGATCTTCTAAAGCTCAAAAAATCGACGTTCGAGTTGTTGCTGCAACAAATGTAAATCTAGAAAAAGCTGTTAAGGATGGAAAATTCAGAGAAGATTTATTTTATAGACTGAATACAATTCCTATTACCATTATACCCCTAAGAGAAAGAAAAGAAGACATTCCTCTTTTATTTAGAAAATTTGCAGCAGACAGTGCTGAAAAATACCGTATGCCAACAATGCGATTAACAGAAGATGCTAAAAACATGTTAATGCAATACAGATGGCCCGGCAATATCAGACAACTAAAGAATGTCACAGAGCAAATATCAGTTATCGAGAAGGAAAGAACAATAAACACAGAAACGCTTACAAAATATCTACCAGTAAACGAATCATTACTTCCTGCTATATACTCTAAAGAAGAAAATGAACAAACAACCTTTTCTTCTGAAAGAGAAATTTTATATAAAGTCCTTTTTGACATGAAAAAAGATATGACTGATCTGAAGAAACTTGTTTTCGATTTGATGCAAAAAGACGATACCAATATAGCCACAGAGAAAGAAAAGGCAATCATCATCAACAAACTATATAAAGACACAGATGTAAATATTCTGCAACACGAAAAAGAGAATCAAAATATTACAACTCATACAGAAAGTCAAATTCAAGACACTGAAGAATTTATTGAAGAATCATTATCTTTAGAAGACAAAGAAAAGGAGCTAATTATGAAAGCTCTGGAAAAACATAGTGGAAAACGCAAAAATGCGGCAATAGAACTAGGAATCTCAGAAAGAACTCTTTATAGAAAAATTAAAGAATACGATATTAATAAATAATAACCTCAAGGGTATTTTTTGTACCTTTGACAAAAAGCAACTAATGAAAAAATCATTATTCATATATATAATAATAATAATTACATGCCTTTTATCTGGCTGCAAACTACAAAGTATAAGTTACTCTGCCACCGGAGGAACAATTCCAGCTGAAGCAAAAACGTTTTCTGTTGATTACTTCCAAAACAAAGCTCCAATAGTTGTGACTTATCTAAGTTCTACATTTACAGAGAAGTTAAAAGAAAAACTAAGAGATCAAACATCTTTAACTGAAATGACTGAAAAAGAAGGAGAACTACAATTCGAAGGTCAGATTACAGGATATAGCATGAAACCTGTTAATATTCAGCGAAATGAGGTAGCTGCTGCCAACAGATTAACTATAACTATAAGAGTAAAATACACAAATCCTTTTAACAAGAAAGATAGTTTCGATACAAGTTTCTCACATTACGAAGACTTTCCAAACGACCGACCTCTATCTGACCTAGAAGAAGATTTAATAAATAAGATTATTGAAAAAATAATCGATGATATTTATAATAAGGCATTCGTAAACTGGTAACATGAAAGCGACAGATATACATAACCTTATTAAGCACCCCGAACTAATTGACAATGAAGTCTTTGATAAACTAGAGCAAATTATCAAAGAATATCCATATTTTCAGCTTGCTAGAGTTCTATATCTAAAAAAACTACATTCCAATAATACTGATAAATTCAGACAAGAATTAAATAAATCAGCTATTTATTTACCAGATAAAAAACGACTATTTCAATACCTAAATGAAGATATTGATTTAGGACGTCATATCGAAAATGTTGAAATAAAAGAAGAAAAGAAAGAAGAATTATTTGACTTTGAAACAATAAACATCGACAGTACTCCTGCATATGTTCTAGAAAATGAAAACACGAACACTGACAACACCGACACAAAAGGACAGAAAGATAATCAACAACTTATAGATGATTTCATAAAGAATGCTCCACGCATATCCAAAACAGGAGAAAACGATACATCAATAAAAAATCTTGCAGAAAAATCAGAGCCACAAGAGGAATGTATGACAGAAACATTAGCAAAAATTTACGTTAAACAGAAATTATATCATAAAGCAATTGCTATTTATGAAAAATTAAGTTTGAAAAATCCACAAAAAAGTGTTTACTTTGTGAATCTCATAAAAGAAATAAAAGAAATAATTAACGATAAATAATTAAAAGCATGTATATTTTAATCTCAGTATTGATTTTTATAGTTTGTATTCTACTAACATTAATCGTATTAGTACAGAATTCAAAAGGAGGAGGTTTAGCTTCAAATTTTGCATCATCAAACCAAATAATGGGAGTTAGAAAAACAAATGATTTCTTAGAAAAGGCAACATGGACTTTAGCTATGTCTTTACTAGTACTTTGTTTAGCTGCAGCTATGACAATACCAAGAGATGAAGTTTCTCCAAAGTCTCAAATTGAAAAACAGATTCAATCGACTCCAGATCCTTCTGCACCTTTAAACATTCCTACATCAACAGATGCAGCAAAAAAGAATACAACACAAAATAAATAACAAAAGATAAAGCAGATAAACTTATCTTGAAAAAATAAGTCTAAAGTGCCAACATGTCAGTCATGCTGGCACTTTTTTTTATTAATAAGTCTAAAAGACAGAAAAAATAGTTTGGCATAGAAAATGCCATACATAAAGGCGTTGACAACGCATCAACAAATAATTATAAACTAAAAAAAATATAATAATATGGCTTTTAAAACAGTTCTTAACAAGTTGATAGTTGAGCCAGTTGAAGCAGAAACAAAAACTGCAAGCGGAATAATCATTCCTGACTCAGCTCAAGAGAAACCACAAAAAGGGATAGTTATTGCTGCCGGAAACGGTAAAGCAGACGAACCAATGGAAATTAAAATTGGAGATACTGTGCTTTACTCAAAGTATGCAGGATCTGAAGTGAACATTGAAAATAAGAAATACCTTATCATGTCACAAGCTGACATCTTAGTTATTCTTTAATAAAAGTTGAACAATCTTTAAAGATTTGAGAAATGGCAAAAGAATTAAAATTCAATATTGACGCTAGAGACACTCTAAAACAAGGAATAGACAAACTAGCTGACGCAGTTAAAGTAACATTAGGACCAAAGGGAAGACACGTTGTAATAGACAAAAAATTTGGTGCTCCACATATAACAAAAGACGGTGTAACAGTCGCAAAAGAGATTGAACTTTCTAACACATTCGAGAACATTGGAGCTCAAATGGTAAAAGAAGTTGCTTCCAAAACTGGAGATGACGCTGGAGATGGAACAACAACAGCAACAGTTCTCGCGCAAGCAATTGTAAACGTTGGACTTAAAAACGTTACTGCTGGAGCAAATCCAATGGATCTTAAAAGAGGTATTGATAAAGCAGTTGAAAAAATTGTAGAATCGATCAATGAACAATCTGAGCAAGTTGGTGAGGATTCAGATAAGATTCAACAAGTAGCTCAAATCTCTGCAAACAACGATGAAAAAATTGGTACTCTTATAGCTGAAGCATTTAAAGCTGTAACAAAAGAAGGTGTTATAACTGTTGAAGAAGCAAAAGGAACTGATACAGAAGTAAAAACTGTTGAAGGAATGCAATTCGACAGAGGATTTATCTCTCCTTATTTCATCACCAACAGTGATAAAATGGAAGCAGATCTTGAAAATCCATACATCTTATTATACGATAAGAAGATTTCTACAATGAAAGATCTAATGCCAGTTCTTGAGCCTGCAGCTCAATCTGGAAGACCGTTAGTAATCATTGCTGAAGATGTTGATGGAGAAGCCCTTGCCACTCTTGTTGTAAACAGACTAAGAGGTTCATTAAAAGTTGCAGCTGTAAAAGCTCCTGGCTTTGGAGACAGAAGAAAAGACATGCTAGAAGATATAGCAATATTAACTGGAGGTGTTGTGATTTCTGACGATAAAGGAATGAAGCTAGAGCAAGCTACAATTGATATGCTTGGTCAGGCCGAAAAGATTACTATTGATAAAGAAAACACTACAATAGTAAATGGTTCTGGAGCAAAAGATGGGATCAAAGAAAGAGTAACTCAAATAAAAAGCTTAATCTCTGCTTCTACATCTGACTACGACAAAGAGAAACTACAAGAAAGATTAGCTAAATTAGCTGGTGGAGTTGCAGTTCTTTATGTTGGAGCTGCATCTGAAGTAGAAATGAAAGAAAAGAAAGACAGAGTTGATGATGCTCTAAGCGCAACAAGAGCAGCTGTAGAAGAAGGAATCGTTCCTGGAGGAGGAGTTGCATACATAAGATCTATTGCTTCTTTAGAAGGATTTAAAGGCAACAATGAAGACGAAACAATAGGAATAGAAATAGTTAAGAAAGCTATAGAAGAACCTCTTCGTCAGATAATTAAAAACGCTGGTGGAGAAGGTGCTGTAGTTGTAGATAAAATCAAATCAGGCAAAGGTGATTTTGGTTACAATGCTAGAACTGATGTATACGAAAACTTATTAGCAGCAGGTGTTATCGATCCAGCTAAAGTTACACGTGTTGCATTAGAAAATGCAGCTTCAATAGCTGGAATGTTTTTAACAACAGAATGCGTTATTGCAGACGAAAAAGAAGAAATGCCAGTACCTCAAATGCCAGCAGGTGGAATGGGTGGTGGTATGCCAGGTATGATGTAAAAACTCTACTATATATATTTAAAATGCCATTTCTACCGAGATGGCATTTTTTTATTTATATAACAAATATTTTGCCCTGATGATTTTGAACTTTGCAATATCATCCTGCCATGACTCTCTAATATCTCGAACAGAAACACCCCCAATAATCTGTCTTCTTAAATTATCTGTACCTGCTAATTTCTCGAAAAATGAATTAAAAAACTTATTCTTATTAAACACATTCTTATATGCAAAAATCAAATAATTTAGGTTTAACTGCTTTGTATTTAACACACATACTCCTTCTCCTCGCAAGTCCACACCCATACACTTCAATCCCTTATATTTAGGATACCTCGACGCACCTTCTATAGATCTTGGTGTAAAAGAGAAATCACCTTTAGCCATATTGGGCATACCAAATACTTGAAAAGGATAATCAGTTCCCCTACCAGCACTTACTACAGTCCCTTCAAAAAAGCAAAGAGACGGATACAACAAAATTGATTCTCTATTTGGTAAATTGGGAGAAGGTTTAACAGGCAAAATATACTTAGTATCATGATTCCAATTCATAAGTTTTACTACTTTCAAATCTGCCTTATTATCAGAATTTATCCAATTCTCACCATTTATCATTTCTGCATACTCACCGATAGTCATTCCATAAACAACAGGAACTGGATGCATGCCTACAAAAGATTTGTGCTTAGTATCTAAAACAGGACCATCAATATAAAAAGCATTAGGATTTGGTCTATCTAAAACAATTAATTTCACGTTATTATCTGCACAGGCCTCCATTACGTAATGAAGAGTTGAAATATATGTATAAAAACGAACTCCTACATCCTGAATATCAAAAATGACAACATCGATCCCACTCAAATCCTTATTCGTTGGCTTCTTATGCTTTCCGTAAAGAGAAATTATTGGTAAGCCAGTCTTTAAATCTTTTCCATCAGCAATTTTTTTTCCTGCATCAATATTCCCTCTAAAACCATGTTCAGGTGAGAAAATCTTTCTAATATTCACACCTCTACATAGAAGAGTATCCAATAAATGAACATTTTTAATTTTTGATGTTTGATTAGCAACTATAGCTACTCTTAATTTTTTTATAACAGGCAAATATTTATTTATCTGATCTGCCCCCGTATTTACTTGACCACAGACAGATATACAAATGACTAAAGTTAGTAATATTAAACAATAGATTTTTTTCATAATGATATTTCTTTTAATCTTAACTACTAAATAACTAAATTTGTGGAAACTAACAAAAAGCTTAAGTGAATTTAGAACTATATATAGCAAATAGAATACTTTCTAAAAAGAAAGAAGATGGTAACATATCTAAACCAATAGTAAAAATAGCAATTCTTGGTATTACTATTGGACTATGTGTAATGATTATGTCTATTGCCATTGTTACTGGTTTTAAGAAAGAAATCTCTAACAAAGTAACTGGCTTTGGCTCAGACATTCAAGTAACTCACTTTGACAATAATACATCATATGAAACAATCCCAATAACGCTGACTGACTCTATAAAGAATGAAATACAGAAAATTCAGAATGTTGCTCACACCCAATTTTTTGCTACAAAACCAGGAATATTAAAAACTAAAGAAGAAATACAAGGAGTTATACTTCATGGAACTGGAACAGATTTCGATTCTGAGTTTATACGAAAAAACCTAGTTGATGGAAAATTCTACGAAATAACAGATTCAACTAAATCGAAATACTGTGTAATCTCACAGAATATTTCGAGAATGCTTAAAATAAAAACTAACGACAAAATAACTATTTGGTTCGTTCAACAACCAGCAAGAGTGAGACGTTTTACTGTATCAGGTATTTATAATACTGGACTACAAGAATTTGATAATGCATTTGCTTTTTGCGATATAAAACACATCCAGAAGCTAAACAACTGGAATTCGAATCAATACAGCGGTCTTGAGATAAAACTTAACGATATTAAAAATATCAATACAGTTTATCCTAAAATTAGACTCTTATCATCTCAACTCTCTGGAGCAAAACAGACACTAAGAACAAGAAGCATTATAACAAAATATCCATACATCTTTGACTGGCTTGACGTTCTTGACTTAAATGTATGGATAATACTAGCTCTTATGACTGTTGTCGCAGGATTTAATATGATTTCTGGTCTATTAATACTTATTTTGGAAAGAACTAATATGATAGGAATATTAAAAGCATTGGGACAAAAAGATATAAACATCAGGAAAATGTTCCTTTATCTCAGTGCAAAGCTTATTGGGAAAGGATTAATTTGGGGAAATATACTTGGAATATCTCTATGTCTTATTCAGAAATACGGACAAGTAATAAAACTTGATCCTGTAAGTTACTATATATCAACAGTACCTATAAACATCAACCTGCTCCATATTCTACTACTAAACATTGGAACATTATTAATAACTGTAATGATGCTAATTATTCCTTCTATGATTATAACTAAGATTAGTCCCGTAAAAGCTATAAAATTTGAATAGATAAATTATTCTAGCTATTTCATAAATACCTGCAACCAAACATCTATTTATAGTAATGAAAGTTTAAATATCAATACACAACTTAGCAAATAATACTACCTTTGCATAAATTTCAAGCTATATGCAAGATTTTACAAAAGGAAAAGTAATTAGTCAGATATTCAGATTTGCATTGCCTATGCTAGTTGGCAATGTCTTTCAGCAATTATATAATATTGTTGACAGTGTCGTTGTTGGGCGTTTCCTTGGTAAAGAAGCACTTGCTGCAGTAGGAGCTAGCTTTCCTGTTATTTTTACTCTTATTGCATTTATTATTGGAATTGGAGGTGGATTCTCTATAGTTATTTCTCAATATTTTGGAGCGAAGAATAATGAAAATGTAACAAAATCTATAGACACTATGGTTATTACATTAGGTATTTTCTCCATATTCCTTACATTCATTGGAATATACTTTAGTGAAGATATCTTTATGCTTCTACAACTCCCAAAAGAACTTCTTCCTAAAGCAACTCTATACCTAAACACCTATCTCTCAGGAACAATCTTATTTTGTGGATTTAACACCGTAAGCTCTACCCTAAGGGGTGTAGGAGACTCCAAAACTCCTTTATATTTTCTTATAATCTCTACAATTTCTAATATAATCTTAGATATCGTTTTTGTGGTTATCTTTGGATTAGGAGTTGAAGGAGCCGCATTAGCGACCATTATATCACAAGGCATTTCATTCTTTAGTGCAGTATGGTTTCTAAACAAGAACCATAAAGTTATAAAGTACAAACTCACTAATCTTAAATTTGACAAAACAATTCTTGGACAAGCATTAAGAATTGGATTACCAACAGGCTTTCAACAAACATTTGTAGCTATTGGAATGATGGCAATTATGGGTATTGTTAATTCTTTTGGTACAAATGTCATTGCAGCTTACACTGCAGCAAGTAGAATAGACTCCCTTGCCATGATGCCGGCAATGAATTTTTCTCAAGCTTTAGCTGCCTTTGTTGGTCAAAACCTTGGAGCAAATAAAATTGATAGAATAAAATCTGGATACAAAAACACAATTTTAATGTCTGGACTATTATGCTTATTCACGACAATAATTATAGTTCTCTTTGGGAAATACATGATGATGTTATTTACAACTGATCCTGAAGTAATCGCCCTAGGTAAAGAATACCTAATAATAGTTAGTTCCTTTTACATTATATTTTGTCTAATGTTTACAACACATGGACTATTGAGGGGAGCTGGAGCAACTCTTATTCCGATGTTCATAACTCTTATTGCTCTTTGGGTAATAAGAATCCCGATTGCATATATTCTAGCTCCAATATTTGGAGAAACAGGTATATGGTGGTCAGTTCCTTGCGGATGGACAATAGGTCTAACTGCCTCCTGGATATATTACAAGACCGGAAAATGGAAAAACAAAGGAGTTATAAAGCACGCTGAAAATTAATTATTTTGTTTCGTATAAAAACTTTACTTTTGTAAAAAATATACTGTTATGCTAAAATCAATGACAGGCTTCGGAAAAGCCATTCTAGAAATTGACAATAAGAAAATTACTATTGAGGTAAAATCTTTAAATAGTAAACAACTAGACTTGTCTACTCGTATCCCAAACATATATAAAGAGAAGGATCTTATCGTAAGGAACGAGATAAAAAAAGAATTAAACAGAGGTAAAGTTGAAATGAGCTTATTCATTGAATCTGTTGGTAGCGAGAAAGAAGTTACTGTCAATTTACCTATCATCAAAGAATATCATAAGCAACTTTCTACAGTTTGTAACGAATGTGATATTGATCAAACTAATATTCTTCAGACAATAATGAGACTTCCAGACACTCTAAAAGTTGAATATCAAGAACTTGATGAAAATGAATGGAATATTATTTTTGAAGGAGTAAAAAATGCTCTTAGAGAAATAAAAGAATTCAGAGCCCAGGAAGGAGAAGCTCTTGAGAAAGATATTTTCGCACGTATAGCAAATATTGTAAACTTATCTCTTGAAGTACCAAAATACGAACAGGATCGAATTGAGGTTGTTAAGAATCGACTTAAAGACAAACTTGCTGAGTTAAAAGAAAAGACTTTAGATGAAAATAGATTTGAACAAGAACTTATTTATTATCTTGAGAAATTTGATATTACTGAAGAAAAAGTAAGACTTTCTCAACATTGCGACTATTTCCTTGAAACAGCTAAAAGTGAAGAGATTGCTGGCAAGAAGCTAGGTTTTATAGCTCAAGAAATTGGTAGAGAAATTAACACTCTCGGTTCTAAAGCAAATGACACAAACATTCAGAAACTTGTAATTCAAATGAAAGACGAGCTTGAGAAAATTAAGGAGCAAATTCTAAACGTACTTTAAAATTTATTTTATGTCAAAAGGTAAAGTTATAGTATTTTCAGCCCCTAGTGGTTCAGGCAAATCAACGATTGTTAATGAACTTCTTAAAGTAGACTCATATAAACTCGAATTCTCTATTTCTGCTACAAGCAGAGATCCAAGAGGAGAAGAAAAAAATGGGAAGGAATATTATTTCCTTACTACAGAGGATTTTAAAAACAAGATTGAAAATGATGAGTTTTTAGAATGGGAGGAAGTTTATAAAGGCTGTTACTATGGCACATTAAAAAGTGAAATTAACCGAATAATATCTAAAGGGCATAATATCATTTTTGATATCGATGTTGTTGGAGGATTAAATATAAAGAAAATATTTAAAAAGAATGCTTTAGCGGTTTTCATACAACCACCTTCAATTAATGAGTTAGAAAAGAGACTCACCAACAGAGCAACAGATACGCCAGAAACTATTCGCAAAAGATTAGATAAAGCAGAGTTCGAGATGACTTTTGCTGACAAGTTTGACACTATTATTATTAATGATAATCTTAGTGAAGCTATTTCTGAAACAAAAGAGGAACTAACTGATTTTCTAGATATATAATGAAGATTGCTTTATTTTTTGGTTCTTTTAACCCAATACATAATGGACACATACACATTGCAAATCACATTATTAATAATGGGATTTGCAATGAAGTATGGTTTGTGGTTTCTCCATTAAATCCAATGAAGAAGAATTCATCGTTATTAGATGACTCTATACGATTACAACTCACAAAGAAAGCTATTAACAGTATTAATAACTTCAAAATTTGCGATATAGAATTCTCATTACCAAAACCTTCATACACATACAACACTTTAAATATTTTAAAGAACAAATACAAAGAACATGATTTCCACCTAATAATCGGTGGCGATAATTTTGATATTTTTCATAAATGGAAAAATCACGAAGAAATTATTAATAAATTTAAGTTAATTATATACCCTAGAAAGAACTCTTCTATTCAATCCTCAAATTTACCTAATGTTATTTTCCTAGATGCATCATTAAAAAACATTTCTTCTACAGAAATTAGAGAAAATATAAAAAAGGACAAAAGCATATATACTCTCGTCCCTGACTGCATTGTAGATGATGTTATAAAATACTACTCTGCTCTTTTATAAACTTTCACCCAATCAATTAACATTTTTGAAGTAGCAACTTTTAAATCATTATAAACACAACTAGCAAAGTTTAATGAAAGTGGCTCAGATGGAATTCCTTCAGTCTGTGTCCAAACTATGACATTATTTATTCTCCACTCAATCTTTTCTGGAGACCAAATTAAAGTATATATATAATAGTCATTACTCAAATCTAACCCATTTACAACAAAATGTTCCAAATCTGTTTTAGCCCTTATCAAAGAAACTAATGCTTTATTATTAGAAATAGATTTTATAATATCGATATGCGGTGAATTCACACCTCCAGACAACCAAAAACATTGACTTACAGACATATCTCCAAGTTTAATCTTGGCCTCAAACTTACCGTATTTCTGAGCAAAATAACCTTTTGAAGTTAATATACCTGAACTATAATCAAACTGATTCTTTCTAATACCTATTTTTGGATCAAAGATATTTCCATCAATTGATTCCTTTTTAGTCGTAATACAAAGATTATTTCCCTCAAAGGACAAATTTTTACCCGAAGTGAAAAAATGCTTATCTTCTTTTAATGAGACATTTGAGTCCAATATACCTTCAAAATTATTAAACACTGAAGACCACTTTAAATTATCAAAAGTTCCTTCATTAAATCCATCTTCAAAAGACAATTCCCAATCCTTAATAAAATCAAAATCCGTTGAATCCTTATATTTTAGATATTTCTTAACTGGTACTGAATCACATAGTTCTTTATAGTTATTAAGTAACTGAAAATCTTTAGTTGTTTCATATCTATTTATATTCAACAAATACGCCTTTTGATCCTTAAACTTATCAGAATTCACCCGTTCGGATATATCTAAATATTCATTCAGCAACTGACTATTCTCAACACTTTTATATATTCTATAATCCCTACTATTTTCAAATTTATAATACGATTTAATTTTCTCATCTTTAAAATATCTAGACATTCTCTCTGCATCTTCTTTATCTAAATATTTCTTTCCCTTACTCTTTAAGTCTGATAATTGCACATGTAACTTTGACTCCGAGAATTCCGAATATTCTTTAAACATATCAGAGGATGCAACTTTTAAATACGTCTTAATCCTCTTATTAGAACTTAATTTCTTAGATAACTTTTCATCATGAAAGATTTCACTTTTCTTATATTTCAATCTCTCAATCTTTCGTTTATTATTAATAAAATCATCTGAATTTACAATTATGTCTAACTCTTTAAATTTCTTGAAACTATCAGTTTCTATAAATTCTGATAATTCCATATAGTCTTGTGCTAATTCTTTTCTAAAATTTACAATTGATTCAGCATTTAATGCTTTTTTAATTGTTTTAGCAATCCCCATTATATAATTATTAATTATTAATACATTTTACCCGCTAAAATACAAAAGATTCATTTTAGATTGTTTATAATCTTCTAAAAGATTTTAAGAGATTAAACATAATGTCTACGTTAACTCTCTAGAACAGCCATTCATATATTCCATTTAACCTTTTAAACGATTGTTAATAACTTTATAAAAATACTCTATTAAATAACTTTGATATTTAAACTATTTTCCATACATAAAAGAGAGCGTACATTTCCTTTTTGGTCAACTTTTTTATTATTTGATTTTGCTATATATCTGATTTCATGCATCTTGGCATATTAAAATGGATAACTTTTATAAATTATTTAAAATAATCTAAACCTTTATGCATATTTATAGGTAAAATATTTCTAAATTGCGAATAGAAAATTATACACAATTATATATCACAAAGCATTAGAATGGAAGCACTTGAGAAAAAAATTAAATCTAAAGTTGACATGAAACTTTATTCAACAGAGGATGCATTCGAAGCATCATTAAAATATTTCAAAGGAGATGAGTTAGCTGCAAGAGTTTGGGTTAATAAATATGCATTAAAAGATTCGTATGGAAATATCTATGAATTAACTCCTGACGACATGCATAAACGTCTTTCTAAAGAAATTGGAAGAATAGAGAACAACTATAACAATCCTCTTTCTGAAGATCAAATATATTCTGTCCTTAAAGACTTTAAATATATTGTACCTCAGGGAGGTCCTATGTCTGGTATTGGTAATGATTTCCAAGTTGCATCTTTATCAAACTGCTTTGTTATTGGTAATGATGGAGATTCTGATTCTTATGGTGGAATCATGAAAATTGATCAAGAGCAAGTTCAACTAATGAAAAGACGAGGAGGAGTTGGACATGATCTTTCACATATTCGCCCTGCAGGTTCTCCTGTTAAAAACTCAGCACTTACTTCTACGGGTATTGTGCCATTTATGGAAAGATATTCAAATTCTACACGTGAAGTTGCTCAAGATGGACGTAGAGGTGCACTTATGCTAAGTGTTGCTATTAAACATCCTGACTCTGAAAGCTTCATTGATGCAAAAATGACTGAAGGTAAAGTGACTGGAGCTAACGTTTCTGTGAAAATAGATGACGAATTCATGAATTCTGTTATTAACAAAAGTTCATATAAGCAACAATATCCAATCAACTCACTGAATCCAAAATATCAGAAAGAAATTGATGGTAATAAATTATGGAAAAAGATTGTTCACAATGCTTGGAAATCTGCTGAACCTGGTATATTATTTTGGGATACTGTTATCAAAGAATCAGTTCCTGATTGCTATGCCGATTTAGGATATACAACTGTTTCAACAAACCCTTGTGGTGAAATTCCTCTATGCCCTTATGATAGTTGTAGATTATTAGCTATAAACCTATATTCATACGTTCAAAACCCATTTACAGATAAGGCTACATTCGATTTTGAACTATTTAAAAGACATATCGGTATTGCACAAAGAGTAATGGATGATATTATTGATCTAGAATTAGAAAAGATTAATGCTATTATAGAAAAAATCAAGTGCGACCCTGAGAATAATGAAGTTAAACGAGTTGAACTTAAGCTTTGGGAAAATATTAAACACAAAGCAATGGAAGGCCGTAGAACAGGAGTTGGCATCACCGCAGAAGGAGATATGCTTGCAGGTATGGGACTAACTTATGGAACTGAATCAGCTACTGATTTCTCTGTTCAAATACATAAAACTATTGCTATTGAAGCATACCGTTCATCAGTAAATCTGGCTAAAGACAGAGGAGCTTTTGCTATATTTGATAATAAAAGGGAAGAAAAAAATCCATTTATAAATAGATTAAAAGAAGCTGACAATTCACTTGCCGAAGATATGGAGAAATATGGCAGACGTAATATCGCATGCCTTACTATTGCTCCAACAGGAACAACTTCACTAATGACACAAACAACTTCAGGTATAGAACCTGTGTTTATGCCAGTATACAAAAGAAGGAGAAAAGTAAATCCAAATGATAAAAATGTTCGTGTAGACTTTATTGATGAATTAGGAGATAGTTTCGAAGAATATATTGTATTCCACCACAAGTTCGTTACATGGATGGAAGCGAACGGATATGATCCTTCTAAAAAATATAGCAATAAAGAGATTGATGAATTAGTTGCAAAGTCACCTTATCATAAAGCCACTTCAAACGATATTGATTGGGTAGCAAAAGTTCATATGCAAGGTGCTATTCAAAAATGGGTGGATCACTCAATATCTGTAACTGTAAATCTACCATCTGATGTTTCAGAAGATCTTGTAGGTGACTTATATATTGAGGCATGGAAATCTGGTTGCAAAGGAGTAACTGTATATCGTGATGGTTCACGTTCAGGAGTTTTAATCTCTAATGACAAAAAAGAAGAAGAAGAACAAAGCTTCCCTGCCAAACGCCCATATGAACTAGAAGCAGAGATTGTTAAATTTCAAAATAATAAAGAAAAATGGATTGCATTCATTGGTCTATACAATGGAAAACCTTATGAAATCTTTACAGGTATTGCTGATGACGAAGAAGGTATTCTACTACCAAAATCTGTTAATTCAGGCTTCATAATAAAGAATAAGAACCAAGAAGGTCAATCTAGGTACGACTTCCAATTCTGTAATAAAAGAGGTTTTAAAACAACTGTTGAAGGATTGTCATACAAATTCAACAAAGAATTCTGGAACTATGCAAAACTAATTTCTGGAGTATTAAGACAAGGCATGCCTGTTGAGCAGGTTGTAAAACTAATTTCTGGCCTACAGTTTGAGAGTGAAAGTATTAGTACATGGAAAAATGGAGTAGAAAGAGCTCTTAAGAAATACATTCCTGACGGAACTAAAGCAAATGGAACTAAATGTGAAAACTGTGGTGCAGACTCAGTTATATACCAAGAAGGTTGTCTGATCTGTACTGATTGTGGTTCATCAAAATGTGGTTGATAACTCAGTAACATTATAATTTAAAGCCTCTAATTTTATTAGAGGCTTTTTTTATGCTCTAATAAATTGAAGAGAGATGATATTTACAATACACTGTCTATGATTTAAGAGAGATTAAAGACATTTATTATACTAAACCAATTAATATACCACCAGCAACAAAATCGAATTTAAACACCCTAAAAATAGACACAAAAAAACACCCATGAGAAAACCCCACAGGTGTTATAAAACAAAAAAAGAGCCGTGATTTGCATCACAGCTCTTTTTGAAATCCGGCATCGACCTACTCTCCCACATCTCTGCAGTACC
>Ga0193964_1000139_pt1 | contig 35589 bp, 35 predicted proteins | sample FB_7_MG_FD_140323 | JGI IMG/M metagenome (GOLD analysis project Ga0193964, IMG submission 140323) | Microbial mat bacterial communities from the Broadkill River, Lewes, Delaware, United States - FB_7_MG | ecosystem: Environmental > Aquatic > Freshwater > River > Microbial mats | place: USA... | reverse complement strand
AGATATGGAGTTTCTAAAAGAAACGTCCGAAAAACTCCAAAAAAGAATTGATATTTATCTAAACCGTATGGCTACTGCAATAGAGGAAAACGATAAAGAAAAGTTTGATAAGAACAAAGCACTAGCTGATAAATCCTATAATAAATTAAGTGAGATGGTAAGTGAAGAACATAAAGAAAAACTGTCTAGGTTTGAAGAGCTAAAAAAATCTATTGAAGCTAAACGAAAATTGCAATCTGATTTATATCCGTCTCCTACATTAAAATAAGGAAAATGATATGAAAAATAAGACTAGGATTGAGAGGATATACGATAAGTTAGAACAGATTAAAAAATACAAAGAGAAAAAAAATGCACCAAAAGAACTTATAGAGATTATTGATATGGTTGTAGAGGGTATCTCTTTAATAATTAAAAGCAAGGATAAATAAATATGTTTATGCTACTTTTTATGATTGAAAACATTTTAGATATGTTCATAGAAATAATTGAAGACGTTCTGGAGCTAAGAGCTCCAAAAATTGATAATAGTAAAAAACCACCCTCACCTGGAAGATAAACTCCAAAAGATACAAACCGCTCCGATGGGAATATAAACAAGAGGGATAAAAATTAAAATCCTAAAAATGTAATGTAAAAAACTCTACTCAAAGTTTTTTATTATTTTAAAAAGCCATCTGAAAATTTACAAACCTATTTGTAGAAAAAAAGTATAAATATTTTTATTCTTTGTATAAAGTTATAGGTTAAAACGTTACCATCTTTGATAATGTTGTATTTTACAATGCTTTGAGTATAGCAATAGCCATAAAAGATACAAACCAAGCCAACTATAATACATATAGAGCCATAAAAGCTACAAATGGTTTCATAATCAATTTCATTAAATATAAAAATTTCTTTTTAAAAACATAGCTTTTATTTTCCTTTTTTTTAAATCTGCTTTATAGTTGGTTTATCAAAAAAGGAATATTATGAAATTCATAAATAGTAAAAAACTTATTAAAAGTGCTAAATATAGCAGTATGGTTAGAATTAAAAATTTAATTTTAAATATTTTCAACCCTAATGAGTTTAGCAATGTTGATATGCAAGGTATTATCAGAAACTCTGATAAGGAACATTTAGAACTGTTTGAAGATATTGTATCTATGTCAAAAGATAGCCGTTATTTTGAGATTGTTGCTTTTGGTGAGGAGTTAGCGAAGGAGATATATGAACAATAAAAACATTTTAAAAATATCTTCTGTAAAAAAACACCACGATCTAGTTCAAGCTTACTATGGAACGTCAAGCTTGAATGAACAGAAGTTATTTAATTTTTTAATATACTCCATTAAAAATAAAAAAATCACTGATAATATTTTAACAACTACTCATAAAGAGATAATTGATTTTTTAGGTTTTAAAATAAACTACAAACTGTTAAAAAATACCTTTGAAAAAATTATGAGTGTTGTGCTTGAACTTTCAATAATAAGCAAAGATAAAAAAGCTTACAGACTTACTCATTTTGTAAGGGAAGTAATATATGAAAATAGAGTTATAGATATAGAATTATCAAGTGATTTTATATCTATGATTTTAAATGATAAAGACAACTACTGCACTTTAAACTTTGCCCTTATCAATAAGTTTAAATCTAAATACACTATACGACTATATGAAAATATTACTAGGTATATGACAAGAGAAAACCCTTTTATACATTTGCCAAAAATGGATATAAAAACCTTTAGAAAACTGATGGGAATTGAAGAGGGAAAATATCAAAGAATAACTCACTTTAAAGCCTCTGTTTTAGATGTTGCAGTTAATGAAATCAATACTAAAACAGATATAAAAATATCATATGAACTTTTTAAAAGTGCTAATGAAATTACAGATATTTTATTCCATTCAAAATTTAAAAATTTATCTTCAAATGTTGTTGAAAATGCACTGTTTTTTTCTAACGAAAAATTGCTTGATTTTATAGATATTTTTCTACCAAAATATGCTAATAAAAAAGTAGTTGGTTTTATCAATAATAAAGAGGTTTATTTTCATAAAATAAATGAAAATGGCGGTAAGAGATTGGTTATAAACGATATTGTTGGGGAAACTGTTTTAAACTCCCATACTGCTATGGAAGTTTTAACAAAGTGTTATGAAAACAAAAAAACGTTTGAGTGGTTTAATGAACTGGAATATGAAAATTTTTTACAAAAAATAAGCGAGAAAAAATATACTGAAAATTTTAAAAGTGAAGATTAAAAATTAAAATCTTCACTTCCATAAAAAACGGCTCTTGGGTGGTTCTGAACTTTACACCATTTATAGCCGTCTTTTTTTCTATAATAACCCATCAGTTTTTTAGTGGTAATTTTAGCAACTTTACAGCTTTCAAATTCTCCACTAATAGCCCATAAATCGTAGCGTTTTTTATTTGCAACTTTATAGTTGTTTTTATAGGTTTTAGTCTGATAGATTTTTAAATTACCGTTTATAATCTCATAGTTATAAATGGTATCGGTAGTTATATTTTTAACTAAACCTTTTTTATTAAAAATAAGGGTATAAACTTCCCCTCTATTTGTTGAGAACTCTTTTCCAAAGGTTGTAAAGCCGTTTGATTTTAAAGAAGATACTTCCCACACTCCTAATATATTATGCTTATTGAAGGATTGAGCATATAAAGTTGTTATTGATAGTAAAATCATTATTATTAAATTTTTCATAGTTTTATATTCCTTTTTAAAATATTTGATAAATATAGGGTATTTTACCCTATATAGTTAGTGAGATATTTTATCTGCTGTTTTAGTCTTTACAGTTTGAGAACCGTATTTAGCTTTTATATCTTCCATAGATTTTTGTTTTGGGTTTCTACCTTTCATTTCTCCGTAATACCACATCTTCTTTTTATTTGCCCATTTAAAACCTAACTCTTTTAGAGTGTCTTTTATAGTTTTTGTATCTCCACTTAACCAGATCCAGCTTCCCACTACTTCAATAATGATATTTTCATAATGAAGTATTTTAGATATTACTTTTTCTAACTCTATATCAAACTCACTATCTTTTGAAAAGTTAATACCATTTTCTAAAATATGGTTATATACTGAATTTAACATTTTAAAAAGTTCTGTTGAACCTCCAACATCTGGGTGTAGTTTTTTTGCTAACTCTTTATATATCTTTTTAGCTTCATTTATACCCTCTATACCTATAAACTCTTTCTCTATTTGTGTCTGTATCATCTTCTGTCCTTTAATTAAAAATTTTTACCTATTTGAAGATTTTTGAGGGGGATTGTATTTCTTATAAACTTCCTAATATTAGGAACTTCAAAGAAACCTCTTAATCTTTTTTAGGTTTTACCTCTTCGTTAGTTTCGTCGGGTTTTGTAGGAATGTAGGGAATGAATTTTTACTTATATATAAAATATAAATATGAAGTATTTTATTTTAGTATCAGTAAATAATTTTATTAGAGTAAAATGACAAAAAACTGAAACTAATGATTGGTAAATTTAAAAAGATTATTGGTTTGGTTGTAGTTGTGGTGTGCTAATAAAAATTAGGAAGTTTGGAAGTGCTATTTAATATTTAGATATAATATTTTATAATTTAATATAGGAAAATATATGCATGAAATTAAATATACTGCATTTGTAGATGTATTAGGATTTTCAGACTTTATTAAAGACGAAATAACTAATAAAAAGGAAGCAGATAAGTTTTATACTGATATAAAAAGATATTTAATTGCTTGTCTTGAACATTTTAAATATGATGATTTAAATCCGATTTTTGAAAATGAAGAATTTATGAAAAATATCAAATTTGATTATATTTGGATTTCTGATACTTTTGTAATCAGTATAGAAAATAACAATAGTATAAACAGTGAAGAGGAATCTAAACTAAGAGCTATGATGATTTATATATTATCTTTAAATGTAAGTTATGTAAATTTCTATTTTATAAACGAATATAAAATATGTATAAGGGGTGGAATAACATCCAAGTTTACTTATTTAAAAGATAGAATTATTTTAGGTGAAGGAATTAGTGAAGCTAATAATTTAGAAAAAAATTTAGCTGTAAATCCAAGAGTAATATTTTCACAAAATATTATAACGAATGATATTTTAAAAAATTTACATATAGATAAAAGCCCAACAATTACAAAAGACTGTGATGGATACTATTTTGTAAATTACTTAAATGTATTAAATCATACTCCACCTATCTGTGGAAAGTCAATAAGAATCTCTTCTTATAATAATGCAAAAAAAATAATAGACTTAACAATTAAAAATCACAAAAACATAATAATTGAAAATATCGAAAAACATAAGTATTCTGTGAATATATTAGCAAAATATTTGTGGTTAAAAGAATATCATAACAGATATATAAATGAAAATTTATCAAGTGATTTATTAATTAAGTGATTATGTTTTAATATTAACTGAAATAACATATTAAGCAAAAAATAATATATTCAAACTGTTTTAATTATATATTAGATAGAGTGTTCATAATTATTTTAAAGGAAAAGATAAATGGTAAGATTGTTTTTTTTAATTTTTATGCTGACGATATCTATGTATGCTAATAACAGCCGTGCTTTGCAAATGATGAAAACAGAACAGAGAGTTGCTTTAGTTATAGGTAATAATATTTATAAAAGCGATAGGCTATCAAAATTAAAAAATCCTATTAATGATGCTCAAGCAATGAAAAACAAATTAAAATCTTTAGGTTTTAAAGTTTTCTATGGAGAAAATTTAACTGTAAGAGATATGGATAAAAAACTTCGTACTTTCAGCTCAAAACTAAAAGCTGGCGGTGTAGGACTTTTTTTCTTTGCTGGGCATGGTGTTGAATCAAGAGGTGAAAACTTTTTAATGGGTAAAGATTCAAATCTTATAGATAAAGATGACATAGCTTATGAATCTTTAGAATTAAACAAAGTAATTGATAAAATGAAAAACTCAGGCAATCGTTTAAACATTGTATTATTAGACGCTTGTAGAAATGATCCATTTTCTAGAAGTGGTGGTGGTGGACTTGCTAAGGTTGATAATGCTAAAGGAATGTTTATAGCATATGCTACAAGTCCTGGAGATGTTGCAAGTGATGGTAGTGGCAAACATGGTGTATTTACTGAAATGATTTTAAACAATATAGAAGCAGAAGGTATGCCTTTACATAATGTATTTAAAAATGTAAAAAAAGATGTCTATAATAAAACAAATCATAGACAAAGACCATGGACTCATGACGATATAATAGGAAATTTCTTTTTTAAATTACCAAAAGGTGGTAAATATGATCCTAAAAAAGTAGATATAGAAAATTTAAATATAGATTTAGAAAAATCAACACATGAAATAAGTATTGATACTATAATTCATAATGATACCACATATAGTACTGTTAAATCCCCTTATACTGGTAAAATCTGGCTAGATAGAAACTTAGGTGCTAAAAGGGTATGTCAAAGCTACAATGATAAAGAGTGTTATGGAGACTACTACCAGTGGGGGAGAGATGCTGATGGGCATGAAAAGTATTATAGTGATATAACTAATGAAGTAGCAGATAATATTAAACCTAACCATGGAAAATATATTGTAAATAAACTAGATTGGACAAATCGTGGTGGACTGTTTTCATCTGCTGTAGATAATGATGGAATAAAACGTCAAGAGTTTTGGATGAAAACAAATGGCGAAGGCATATGCCCTAAAGGTTTTCGAGTGCCTACAATCGGCGAAATTAAAGAAGAAATACTATCTAGTAGTATAAAAAATAATGAAGATGCTTTTAAAAGCTTTCTTAAGCTTCCTTCTGCTGGAGCCCGAATCCCACACAGTGGTAGAATGCATAGTCAAGGCAGGAATGGGTATTATCATTCAACCTCTTTAAATAACAGTGATCTATGGTATCTGATAATTAATTCAAATGATGCATTCATAACATTTCATAAAGATAGCGGTTTAAATGGTTCAGTAACAGTTCGCTGTATCAAAGATTAAGATTAGATTTTATACTATATAATCAATTTAGGAATGTAAAAAGATATTTTACACAACTATTTAAGGAGGATATATGAAATATCTTTTATTTTCAACTTTAATATATTATATTGGTCTAAATGCAGACATAACAGGTATTGGCTTTGCTCAAACCCAAAGTGAATCTAAAAAACTAGCTTTAGCAGATCTAAGTGGAAATATAAAAAGTGAAGTACGTTCACAATTTGAGTCTACTATGACAGATACAACAGAGAGTTCTAAGTCAAACATAAAAGTAAGTTCAAACCTTCCAATTCTTAGAGCTGAATTTAAACATATTAACAGAGCATTAGAGGTTGAGACAACTGTAAATCTATCAAATAAAAGTGCTGCTAAACTATACACAAAGAAACTAAAAAATATAAACTCTGAAATAAATACTCTATTTAATGATGAGAAAGAAGCTAAAAATTCAACTGATAAACTAAACATATATGAACAGATATTTTCACTACTAAATGAGTATGATAGATATGAGAGTGTAGCACTGATATTGAATGCTCAACTTCCTAAACGTCCATCCATAACTAAGGCACAAGTACAGATAAAACTAGCCAACATAAACTCAAATATAGACTCTATAGCTATGGCAACAAAGGTGTTAGCTAAAGAGTTTAAAGAAAGTAGTATATTTGTATATCCACCACTGCTTCAAAACACTACAACTGCATCAGAGTTTAGCTCAGTTTTTCAAAAACAACTAAAAGCAAAACTAAATACTACTAAGAAGTTAAAATCTTCAAACTACTTACTGGTTGGTGAATACACACTAGCTAAAAATGCAATGGTGCTAAACTATGAACTATTAGATACTAAAAACAATGAAGTAAAAAAGTCAAAGACAATATCTATAAAAAAATCAGCCTATAAAAACTACAAAGTAAAACCAAATAACATTAGCTTTGATCAACTGCTAAACTCAGGTATAGCTTCTTCAAGTAATTTAAAAGTATCACTAAACTCAAACAGAGGAAGTGAGAACTTGCTCTTTGAAGCCGGCGAAGACGTTGAGCTGTTTGTAAAACTAAATAAGATGGGATACTTCTACATAGTAGGATATACACAAACAAAAGAAGGAAAGATGTCTTACCTTCTTGAACTAAGTGAAGGTATGGGTAATTCTAAATTTGTAAAGTTTGTAAATGCTGATGATGCAAACCGTTGGATGAATTTAGGAGAGTTTACAGTAGAACCACCATATGGAATAGAATCTATTCAAGTTATAGCTTCAAATCAAAAGATAACTTCACTTCCAAACACTAAGTATGATGAAGATACAGGATACTACATAATCTCTAACGATATTAAAAAAACACTGGCAACTACACGTGGACTTAAAAAGAAAAAGTCAAAGAAAAAAGAGATAAGTGAAGATGTTATGAGTTTTACTACAATTAGATAAAGATTTAATTAAAAATTGAAAAAAATATTAATAAAGCTGCAACAATATATATTTCGAATGAGCAGCTGAATTTAAGGTAAAACATATGGGTAGAGCTTGGGGTGCAGGTTTATTTTTGTGGCAAAAATGTCCAAACTGCAATAAAAGAAAAATGTATTATAATGATAAAACTCCATTTTGGGCTGTAAAAAAATTTTATTGTACTCATTGTAAAAAATGGGATTCTGGTTCAAACCTTAACCAACAAAAATTTAGATAGACAATATAGTAGTATTTATTCAAAGGATTTAGTTGTTAATATATAATGATTTTGAACTTTAAAATAAGGAAGACTATGATACCAAAAAGTAAATTAATAGCCATTTTAAAAGAATTAAATAGCACTTTATCCATGGATAAAGGAAACGATAGAAATGAAAAACTTCAAGATGTTTATAATACTATATTATTGCCACAACAAACTAACAAAGAACCATTTTTGATTGAAAATGAGCTACTTAAAATATTTACAGAAGATGAAAAAAGAGATTATTTATCTAGCATTAAACCACTTTTATTAGATAAAAATATGACAAATACGGAGATAAGACTTTTAAGTAAAAATTTAAACAATATTATTAATAGACTATAATATAAGTTAATACTACAAAGTTTTACAATTCAAGGTTAGAAATAGGTTAGAAAAAATACTTTTCAGTTTTCTTAAATTCTCTGAAAGTTCGTTGCTTAGGTTGTTTTGAGAGTTTTATAAAATAGATGGTGCGGATGAGAGGACTCGAACCTCCACACCTTGCGGCACCAGATCCTAAGTCTGGCGTGTCTACCAATTTCACCACATCCGCGCACGTTGTAAGAAGTGTTTTATGTCTCTTCAGACATTAACATTGTTAAATAAGTGGTACGCCCTACACGATTCGAACGTGTGACCGATGCCTTAGAAGGGCATTGCTCTATCCAGCTGAGCTAAGGACGCATACATTTAAATAAATGGTGCGCCCGATAGGATTCGAACCTATAACCGTCGGATCCGAAGTCCGAAACTCTATCCAGTTGAGCCACGAACGCCACAAAAATTTATTAATTTTAATTTATTTATTTTTTATATTTAATTTATGGGGTGAGATACGGGATTCGAACCCGCGACCCCCGGCACCACAAACCAGTGCTCTAACCAACTGAGCTAATCTCACCATATATCGCTATTAAACATAAAAAAAATGGTCGGGGTGAAAGGACTCGAACCTTCGGCCCCTTGGTCCCAAACCAAGTACTCTAACCATACTGAGCTACACCCCGACCTGTTACAAAAACCAACGTTAGCTGATTAATGAGGCGAAATTATAGACAAAATTATTTAAAATGTCAATAGTTTTTGTACAATTCTTTTATATATTTTATATTTTAAGTATAATTCATTCACAACTAATAGGAAAATATTATATGAAAATAGCTAGGTTTAGTCGAATTGGGTTCATTTTAGCCGCTGCTGGTAGTGCTGTAGGACTTGGTAATATATGGAAATTTCCTTACATTACGGGTGAATATGGAGGCGGTGCTTTTGTTCTGATTTATCTAATGACAGTATTGCTTATTGGTTTTTCCATTATGATGGCCGAAATGCTTATTGGGTATGCTGGAAGAAAAGACACCGTTACCTCTTTTGAAAGTTTAGCACCACGAAATAAGCATCTTTGGAAACTTGGTGGCTTTCAAGGTCTAGCAGGTCTTTTTATTATGATTTTTTATTCCGTGGTTATAGGCTGGATCTTTCATTATATATTTACCTCCATTTCCTATCTTCCCTCAAGCGTTGAAGAAGCTGAAAAAACATTTAACTCTATGATTCATAGTGATATTTGGACACAACTTTTTTACCACAGTGTTGCTTTTATTTGGATCACCTATGTCCTTACAAAAGGTATTAAAGGGGGTATAGAAAAAATGAACATGGTGTTAATGCCAACACTTATGCTCATTTTGCTAGGGATGTTCGCGTATGCTGTTTCTTTAGATACCTTTTCTAAAGCACTTAACTTTATGTTCGCGCCTGATTGGTCAAAAATAGATGCTGACGCATTTGTGACCGCGGTTGGACATGCTTTTTTTACTTTAAGTCTTGGGATGGGTGCCATTATGACCTATTCCGCTTCCTTGGAAAAAAATTCAAACCTTGTTAAAAATGCGTTTTGGGTTGTTTTTTTAGACACCTCCATTGCCCTTGTTGCAGGGTTGATGCTTTTTACTTTTCTTTACCAATACGGAGCAGGTCCAGCAAAAGGTCCAGGGCTAGTGTTCATCTCACTTCCAGCCGCTTTTTATGAGCTAGGTGTGTTGGGTAACTTTTTTGCTGTTATCTTCTTCTTAGCACTTGCTTTTGCAGGTTTAACCTCATCGGTTTCATTGGTTGAACCAATGGTTCAGTATTTTATAGACAGATTTAAATGGAGCAGATTCAAAGCATCTGTGTACATGGGACTTTTCTTCTACCTTGTAGGTATTATTGCCTTATTATCAAATATAGATGGTTTTAAAGAATCACTCACTTGGGGAGGAAAAAACTTCTTTGACTGGGTTGACTATTTCACTGCTGCTATAATGCTTCCCTTGGGAGGGTTAATAATGGCTATTTTTATTGGCTTTGTAGTAGAAAAACAAAAAATAGAATCTATTATAAAACCTCAACTTGGTTTTGCTTTTGAGTTTTGGTATTTTTCATTGCGTTATCTAACGCCAGTTGCTATGTTTATAGTTATGTTATCACTTATGGGAGTTTTATAGTTATGAATCAAAATACACAAGAATGTTTAGATATTTTAAAATCAAAGGGGATTAATCCAGCTTCAAAAATAGATTTCAATGTCAATGGAGAAGCGCATACCCTCTCTTTAACATACATTATTGATACTTACATGCAAGCGAGTGAGGAATCCCAACTGGTATTTGTAACAACACTTAAAAAAGCAACACAAGCAAAAGAGATAGGGATAGATCAATTTTTTGAAGGGATGGGACAATTATTACTTATGTCCCACCTATCTGAGAATTTCGAAGTTTAGAACTGAATCAGTCCATCAATTGGACTAGATGCAGTAGCGTATGGTTTCTTTGGAATACGTCCCGCTAAATAACTCATACGTCCAGCTTGAACAGCATGTTTCATAGCAACTGCCATTGTCATAGGATTTTGCGCTTGGGCAATTGCAGTATTTGTTAAAACACCCTCTGCCCCAAGCTCCATTGCATAAGCGGCATCACTAGCACAACCAATACCTGCATCTACAATAACAGGTAGATCCACCGCATCTTTGATAAAAGCAACATTGTACGGGTTTTGGATACCAAGACCTGAACCAATAGGAGCAGCAAGAGGCATAATAGCATGCGCGCCTGCATCTTCTAAACGTTTGGCCATAATTGGATCATCTGACGTATATGCCATAATAGTAAAACCATCTTTAGCTAATACTTTACAAGCCTCAATAGTTTCTAAAACATCAGGGTATAACGTTTTAGCCGTATCGCCAATCACTTCTAGTTTAATTAGATCTATACCCGTAGCCTCACGTGTAAGTCTAAAAGTAGTAATAGCTTCTTCAGCCGTTACACACCCAGCTGAGTTTGGTAAAAATTTTACATTTGTTCCAGCAAAAGTATCGCGTAGATTTTCTTTGTCTGGGTCTGTAATATTTAAACGACGAACAGCAACAGTGATCAGTTCACTTCCTGATGCGAGAGTAGCCTCTTTAGTTGTTTCAAAAGAGTCATACTTTCCACTACCAACGATTAAGCGAGAACCTAGTTCATATTTTCCAATTTTTAGTATGTTATCCATAGAATAATTCCTATATTTTTTATTGTGTGTTTTATATCATAACAAAACTTACAGATTGCAAATTTCTACTATTAAATCATCTGGTGTAAGCGAATAATCAGCAGCTGTGTAGTTTAGTGCAAGTTGTGAGTGAGCAAGACTTGCATTTATAGCAGCGTGTAATGGTTCATATCTTTGCGCCAAAAGAGAACCTACCAATCCACTAAGTACATCACCACTTCCACCTTTAGCTAGTTTAGAAGTTCCATGTGGGTTTACAAAGAACATATCTTTTTGTCCAACTATAACATTTGCACCTTTTAAAATAAGTGTCACATTTGGATACATTTGACAAAACAATTCTACATATTTAAAACGGTTTTTTTGCAGTTGTGACACTGAAATATCTACTGTTTTAGATATTTTTAAAACAGATACAAACTCTTTTGGATGTGGAGTTATAACAATATTTTTTCGTTTTAGTAGATCTTGTAATCGATCCATATGCAAAATATCGGCATCTGCAATAAGTGGATAATCGTTATCCAAAAAAGCATCTAAACCTCTGTTTGAGTATGTTCCACCAAGCCCCATACCAATTGCTAAAGCGGTAGTTGTGTCTGGCAATAGTTCACTACTCATAATAGAATATGGAATATTTGAAGAGTTCCCTCCAACTATTGTTACAAGTCCACTGCCAAAACGAAGTGCAGATTGCGCGCAAAGAACACTGGCTCCAACTTTTTCTCCGCCAATACAAGCAAGGTGTCCAAAACTACCTTTGTGAGTATCTTTTTTATCTCTATGTGGCAATTTAAGATCATCTAGATCTAAAAGATAGCTATTTGAATCCGTTTCATATACCTCTCTTGCAACACCAAGGTCCAGCACTTTAACCTCGCCTATAAACTCTTTGTTCTTGTCAAGATAGATCTCTTTTTTTAAAGCACCCATAGTGAGTGTAGTATCTGCTAAAAACTGATACCCACTTGGAACATCACAAGCAATCTTATACGCTTTTGAAGCATTCATACTTTGAACAAGTGCCAAAAGTTCAGAACTAAATTCCCCTTTAAATCCCGTACCAACTAAGGCATCGACTAAGATATCGCATTCTTCTACTGTTGAACACTCCTCTACACCTATGGCATTTGAGCGTTGTTTTTGTTGTTTTGCCATCTCAGATCTTGGCATTTTTGCATGCAATAACTTCACCCCGTAATCAAGGTGCAACAGTCTTGAAAGTGCAATACCATCCGCACCATTATTCCCACTTCCACAAACAATAACTACTGAAGATTTTTTTGCAAAATTTTCTCTTATAAAATGAGCCATTCCCTCTGCGGCATGTTCCATAAGTAGATCCGGTGTCAAAGCAAATTTTTCATAACACCTTTGATCCAGAGTCGCTACTTCATCATAAAGTTTTTGCAAGGGGATTAAGCCTCAAATAGGTATTCGTTAATATCAACGCTGTGTGTTTTAATCTCATTAAACAAAAGCGTTGGGTATTCTGTTCTGTACTGATACAAAAATCTGTTTTTAGGTAAGTTTGTCAAGTTGGTTGTGTTGTAATAATTTAAATTTGTACACTTCCCAATAAACAAATAAGAAAACATCAACTTTAAATGGGCATTTTCAAAAATATCATGTGGTTGAGCGACAAAAGTCAAACCGTACTTTGCCAGTTTTGTAAAACTTAACATGTACAATAAGAAGTCCGAAAACTCAACATAAAAACCATCAAGGTTTACAATATCTTGAAAGAAGTAGTAATAATTTTCTAAAAGTTCTTGCTTTTGAATCACTTTTGTCAATCTACTTTTTGTGTGTCTGTTTGAGGTGTTAAAATAACGTGGATTTGCTGACATGTAAATATGTTTTTTCTCTTGAACAAGCTTTTCAAACGCTTCATCAAATTCCGCTGTTTCTTCATATCTTATGTAGTTAAAATGTTGGTCTTTATAGCGTAACTCTATTTCATCTTCTGATGAATCAGAAAAGTCTATGTAAAATGTTGGAATATCACAATCAATAGCATAATCTCTAATTTTACATGCCAAATTTGTTTTTCCTGAACCGTGTTCACCTAAGATCAGCGTGTTGTAATACAAACTGTTTTTTTTAAGCTTTAAAGTGCCTAAAGCATCGTTGTGTTTTCCAATTATTTCTCTCATAGCTCACTCTCATATTGAAATATATTTGATACTATTATATCAAAAATATTTCTAGGTAAGTATTTCAAGATAATATAGATATAATACGAACATGAATTACAAACAAATAGCACAAGAAACTTTAAACATTGAGGCCAATACGCTTTTAGAAGCTTCAAAAAAAATAGATAACGTTTTTGATAAAGCGGTAGAGCTTATTCTAAATTCTAATGGAAAACTCATTGTAACGGGTGTTGGAAAGTCTGGGCTTATTGGTGCAAAAATGGCAGCTACTTTTGCATCAACAGGAACCTCAAGTTTTTTTCTTCATCCCACAGAAGCACTCCATGGTGATCTTGGTATGATAAGTAAAGGCGATGTTGTTATAGCTATCTCTTACAGTGGAGAAAGTGAGGAACTAAGCCAAATACTTCCTCACATTAAACGCTTTGATATTCCCCTTATTGGGATGACAAGAGATCGCAATTCTACCCTTGGAAAATACTCCGATATGGTGATTGATGTAAAGGTTGAAAAAGAAGCTTGTCCACTTAACATAGCTCCAACAAGTTCCACAACCCTTACCTTAGCACTTGGGGATGCGCTTGCGGTTTGTCTTATGAAAGCAAGAGATTTCAAAAAAAGTGATTTTGCCTCTTTTCACCCTGGAGGTGCTTTAGGAAAACAACTTTTTGTAAAGGTAAGCGATTTGATGGTCACACAAGATCTACCAATTATTTCAGCAACCACAAAAGTTAAAGATGCCATCTTAAAAATCAGTGAAGGGCGTTTAGGGAATGTACTTATTGCCGACAAAGACAACAAACTCTTAGCCTTACTTAGTGATGGTGATATTCGCCGTGCACTTTTGAGTGAGAACTTCTCTTTAGAAGATGAAGTGGTGGCGTATGCAACACAAAACCCAATGACCTGTTCAAACGATGAACTGCTTGCAAGCGACGCGTTAATGATGATAGAAGAGAAAAAAATACAACTGTTGGTAATTACCGACAATGAAAATAAAATAAAAGGTGTATTGCATATCCATACACTTGTAGAAAAAGGTATATCGTAGTGAGATTAAACAAATACATAGCACACCATTCAAGTTATTCACGTCGTGAAGCAGACAAAGCGATTCAAGATGGTTACGTAAAAGTTGATGGTGAAGTACAAACAAATCCTGCCACACAAGTTGAAGAAAACAATTCAGATGTATGGATCAGTGGAAAAAAAGTAGCCCCGCGTGATAAATACACAGTTATTGTTTACAACAAAGCAAAAGGGGAACTTGTAACAAAGAGTGACCCAAAAGGTCGTAAAACAATTTATGATACCTTGGAAAAAAAGTACAAACATTTTATTCCCGTTGGAAGACTTGACTTTGCAAGTGAAGGTGTTTTACTTTTAACAGATGCTTCTAAAATAGCAACAGCACTTATGGAGTCTGATCTACAAAGAACGTATAAAATAAAAATAAAAGGTGAGATCACTCCTGATATGGAAGATGCCATGCTCAATGGGATGACACTTGATGATGCAAGTGCGGGTGCGCATTCACACTCTAAAATTACATCGATGACATTCAAACCTTTTATTGGGTATCAGATCCAGAAAAACACACCAAACTATTCTACTTTAAAAGTAGCTATTTCGGAGGGTAAGAACCGTGAACTTAGACGTTTCTTTGCTCACTTTGGTGCGGAAGTGGCAGATCTAAAACGTATTAGTTTTGCCGAGGTTGAGCTAAACAATTTACCTACGGGAAAAAGTCGCTTTTTAACACGCAGTGAATACTCTGCTTTAGGAAAGTTTCTTAAAGATGAGAAGAAAAACAAAGAGAAGCTTGCTCAAAAAGAAGCCAATCAAAAAAAACAAGCATTTGAGCACCCATAAACCACCATGCAACGTCCAAGTAGTTTCGATGAAATAGTGGGTCAAGAACACCTTTGTGCTAAAGATGCCCCACTAAGAAGACTTTGTGAAAGTAATGCCTTGGGTCATAGTTTTTTCTTTGGTCCAGCAGGGTGTGGAAAAACTTCCATTGCGCGTATTATTTCCAAAGTTTTAGAGATGCCCTTTTATGAGTTTAATGCTACTTCTATAAAAATAGAACAACTCCGTAAGATCTTTGAGCAATACAAAAATGCCCTACAAAAACCCCTTATATTTATTGACGAGGTGCATCGACTTGCAAAAAACCAACAAGAAGTTTTACTCCCTGTTATGGAAAATAACGCCATTTTACTCATAGGTGCATCTACTGAAAACCCATTTTTCTCATTGACATCGGCAATTCGTTCACGCAGTATGCTTTTTGAACTTTACCACATCAATAATTCAGCCCTTGATTCACTTTTAGATAAAGCCTTGAAAAACCTTAGCATAGATCCACAAGCAAGAGAGTATTTAGTAGCAAGTAGTGGAGGCGATGCAAGAGCGATGCTCAATCTCTTAGAATTTGCTTCTAAACTAGACACTCATATCAGCCTTAAAAACCTTAAATCTCTACGACCAAATGCCTTAAGTGCGGGAAGTTCTGAAGCGGGTGTTCATTATGATCTTGCGTCCGCACTAATAAAATCTATCCGAGGTAGTGATGCTGATGCAGCTGTTTATTATTTAGCAAGATTGATTGATGGAGGGGAAAGCGCGGATTTTATTGCCAGACGTTTGGTTATTCTTGCCAGTGAAGATGTGGGAAATGCCAATCCACAAGCACTTACACTTTGTACATCTTGTTTAACCACAGTTAAAAATATTGGTTATCCTGAAGCACGTATTCCCCTTGCCCAAGCTGTTATTTATTTATGTGCCTCTCCTAAGTCCAACTCTGCTTATTTGGCAATAAACAAAGCTCAACAAATGCTAAACGATGGCATCTTGCTTGATATTCCAAAAAATATCACTCAAAGAAATGAAAATTATCTCTATCCTCACGACTTTGGTGGATATGTGGATCAAAAATACCTCTCAAAAGAGCTTAATATTGTGGAACTTAAATCGATAGGCTTTGAGGAAAAAATGAAAAATTGGTTAGAAAAAATCAAAGGTTAACATTATTTGATAAAAATCAAAGAAATTAAGTATTAACATGATAATATTTCTTCAAGAAATAAAAGGATCTAACCGTGAGTATTAAATATAAACTTAACCTAATAGCGATCATTGTTGTGGTGTTTTCTATAATAATCATTGCAATGAGTACCCTTAAAGCTGTTGATGAAAGACGTACAATCAGTCATGTCAGTGAACTGAATATATTATCCAAAAAACTTTCTTTACTAATTCATGAAACACAAAAAGAAAGAGGTGCAAGTGCAGGTTTTCTTGGATCTAAGGGTACAAAATTTATTCAAATTCTTCCAAAACAAAGAAAACTAACTACCCAAAGAAACAATGAACTTAATGCTTACATGAACCAACTTCATATTTTAGATTATCCAGATGAACTTCAAACTGAGATCTCTACTTTTAAATCTGATATGGCTAAGATCCAATCAATAAGAGAAAAAGTTTCTTCCCTTTCAATCAGTGTAAAAGAGGAAGTGAAATACTACACAGACATGAACACTAAAATACTTAACATTGTTTCATTAACTGCCAAATTAACACAAGACCCAGATCTAGTAAAATCACTTACCGCTTATACAAACTTCTTAAAATCAAAAGAGCGTGCAGGAATTGAAAGAGCGGTACTAAGTAGTACATTTGCAGCGGATAAATTTGCTCCTGGAATGTTTGCCAAATTTATTACACTCATGGCTGAACAAAATGCCTTTATGGATGCGTACATGAGTATTGCCACACAAGAATCTAAAAACTTTTATACCTCTTCTATGAAATCTTCTGCTGTTGAGGAAGTAAACCAAATGCGTTCTATTGCTATGCAAAAAGCAACACAAGGTGGTTTTGGAATTGATAGTGTACATTGGTTTAAAACCATTACTAAAAAAATCAATCTTCTTAAAAAAGTTGATGATGAGATAGCCAAACAAAACACACAATTACTTGAAGAGATTACAAGTGCTTCAAAAACAAAAGCATTTACTTCTATTGTCGCAAACATTATCTTTTCGGCTGTGATCTTGATTATCATGATTATTATAAGTAGAGGGATAAATAAAAGTGTAAAAGAGAGTTTAGAAAAAATCAGTTGTGTATCCGACGAACTTGATCTCACCTGTAATGTTATTGTTGAAGGTAAAGATGAAATCTCACAAATATCTCAAGCAATTCATAGCATGGTGGTGACATTTAAACAAAGCGTTCATAATGCGCAAAGTGTGTCAAATGCTACCCTTGATGAGAGTACAAAACTCAATAAAGTAGTAGAAAAACTAACCGTTAATTCAAAAAATTCTGAAAATCAAATAGAAAAAATAAATGTTTTAGTATCAGAAGTGGGGACTCGTTTAGATAAAGTTGAAGAAGATGCCGTTGTTGTAACTGAAGATTTAGATAATACATTTGCTGTACTTGATGGATTTGTAACCGAACTAGGTTCCGTAATAAACTCTATTGAAACAGGGACACAACAACAAGAAGAGCTATCTACAAAAGTGGCTTCATTGACCGATCAAGCAAAAAATATTAAAGATGTTTTAGCCATTATCTCCGATATTGCCGATCAAACAAATTTACTTGCATTAAATGCAGCCATTGAGGCAGCCCGTGCAGGTGAACATGGTCGTGGTTTTGCTGTTGTAGCTGATGAAGTTAGAAAACTAGCAGAGAGAACGCAAAAATCTTTAAATGAGATCAGTGCCAATGTTAACCTTATAACTCAAAGTGTTATAGAGATAGCAAGCGAAACAGAACAAACATCAACCAATATGTACGCAATAGCAGATTCAGCGCATGAATTGATCAGTTCATCTGAGCAAACAAAAGAAAACTTGCTTGATACAACTGAAAAATCTAAAGATGTAATGCACCAAAGTACTTACATTGCAACACAAACAAAAGAACTTATCTCAACCATGGATCTAGTGATAGAAATATCTAATGAAAACAGCACCCATAGAAACAGCGTAGAGATGGCAGTGACAACACTAACCAGCGATGCTGATAAAATGAAAGCTGAATTAGCTAAATTTAAAATATAGTTAACTATAATACACAAACAAAAGGAATTTACATGAATATATCTACAGCAGGTTCAAAAGTAACATTAAACGGAAATATTAAAAGTGTGAGTGATTTTCAAAATATTAAATCAACACTTGATGATGTAACAGCAAGTAACGCAGAAATAACATTGCTTATTGCGGACTCTATTTCAATAACATCATCGGTAATTGGTTATTTAAACAAACTGATCTTAAAAGATGGTATTAAAATCAATATGTTGGTTGGAAACGATGATTTAATCTCTTTACTCAATGACTTAAACCTTTCAAATGTGTTTAATGTGAGAAAAAACTAATTTTTTAAATGATAAAAGATCATGACAATGAGGTAATATACAGCCACATTAAAACGCTTAGAATCTTACATGTAGAAGATTCTAAAGTTACTCAAATTTTATTTGAATCAATAGTAGGAGATTTTGTTGAAGAGATCATCTTTGCCAATGATGGGCAAGATGGTTACGAGAAATTTTTAGACAACAAAATAGATCTTATAGTGACCGATTATGATATGCCACATCAAAATGGGCTAGACATGGTGGATCAGATCAGACAAAAAGATGTTGACGTTCCTATTATCCTTGTAAGTGCTATTGAAGATTTAAATGTGGTTGTACGCGCTTTAAATTTAGATATAAGTGCTTTTGTAAAAAAACCACTCAACAAAAAAGAACTCCTTCAAGCCATTGAAAAAACTGCTAAAGTTTCTGTTGCTAATAAATTTTTAGAAGAACAAAGAAATAAACAACTCAATGAACTTCGAGCTAAAGACGAGTACAATAACTACCAAGAAGATCTGGGCTTTTCTAAAGAACTAAATATATTAAGAAATGATTTTTACTATCAGATGATGGATCATAATGGTATCTCTTTAATAGATTTTTTATACAACCCTCTTGACATACTAAGTGGTGATGCTTACAGTGCAAGACGCATTAATGAGCACTCAACACTCTACTTAATGGTCGATGGTATGGGTAAAGGTATATCAGCCTCTTTAACCGCTATGATCTTTACCTCTTTTGCAAATCATATTATTGATAAGATGCTTTCACATGAAAGTTTTGATTTTGGTATTTTAATAAATGAAACCATGCAATACATAAAACCTGTCTTACTTGAAGAGGAGTCATTATCTCTTGATTATGTCTATATTGATGAAGAAGAACAAACCTTGTATTATTCAAAATTTTCTATGCCTACACTTTTGATGCAAGATAAACAAAACAACATCATAAAACTAAAATCAAACAACCCTCCTCTTTCAAAGTATTCGCCTACTTTTAATATAGACAGTTATGATATTAGCGATATTACTAAATTTTTAATTTACAGTGACGGGATTGTTGAAAATGAAACCATCTACGACAATGTTCCATACGCAGAATACATAGAAGAAGATTTTATTAATGCTTTTACCCGTGAAGATCTTAAAAACAGTTTTATGTCTAAAATTGACACTCAAGAGGACGATATTACCCTTATATTTATCAATAAAGTCACTCATTATTCAAACATCATTGCGCATAAAAAGTTTAATTCTTCACTTGAGCATATTGATCTAGCTAATGAGTGGTATGAAAACCTATGGCATGAACTCACAACAAATAAGAAAACCTCTTATCAAGCCAATATGGTTTTTACAGAGTTGTTTATGAACGCTTATGAGCATGGAAATTTAGGTATTACTTCCCGCTTGAAAAACTCTTTAATGGAAAATGACACCTACTTTGAAACATTGGCTAAAAAAGAGATAGGGTGTGAAAAACTTATTGATATTAGAATTGATAAAATCCATAATGGATCTGCTTGTTATATTATTACTAAAATTACCGACGAGGGAGATGGTTTTGATACTCAAATACTAAGTGACATCTTTAGAAACTCTCAAAGATTTCATGGTCGTGGTGTTTTTGTATCGAGAAAAAATTCTTTTGGTATTTACTATAATAGAAAAGGAAATTCAGTCTTATTTATTAATAAGATTTAAGTTAAAGCCTCAAAGATGAGGCTTTAGTTAGCTTGTTTATACTACTTTGAAAGAGCTTTCTTAGAAGCTTCAGCAATTGCAGTAAATGCTGCTGCATCATTCATAGCCATATCAGCTAAAATTTTACGATCTAGTTCGATACCAGCTTTTTTAACACCATTCATAAATGTAGAATAGTTCATACCATTTAAACGAGTCGCTGCATTGATACGGATGATCCATAGTTTACGGAAGTCACGTTTCTTTTGTTTACGATCTCTGTGTGCATATACTAATGAACGTTCAATTTGTTCCTTAGCTTTTCTAAAATGTTTACGACGACCTTGGTAAAAGCCTTTCGCTAATTTTAATATTTTTTTGTGTCTTTTTCTACGAACAACACCTGTTTTTACTCTTGGCATTTCTTTCCTTTATACTTTACCCAGTTACAATTTTTTGCAAGCGAGGTGTCCCATTATGGACTTGCCCAACGATTATGTTGGAGATTAAAAATCAACGTTAATTAGTTGATCATTTCCTTAATACTTTTCTCATCTACTTTAGCTACTACCGCAGGGGCATTTTGCTCACGACGAGTGTTTGCATCTTGTTTAGTTAAAATGTGACTTCTGTACGCTTTACCACGTTTAACAGAACCATTTTTCTTAACTTTAAAACGCTTAACAGCGCCTTTTACCGATTTCATTTTAGGCATCGATTATCCTTTCACGTAAAATAAACTACACTTGGCATGTAATTTGAGAATGGGATTATACCCAAATTTTCTTAAATTGCATAATATATATTTTAAGAATATTCAAATAACATATTTAAACGCATAAAAAAATGTTACCAATATATTTTCACATTATTTTCACATCTTATATGATTATCATCTCTAAATCATAAACAATAGGAGATTCAAAATGCAAAGTAAATTACTTAATTATACCTTGCTCTCATTAACCACTGCCATGGTTCTTGGGATGACAGGTTGTAGCAGTGACAGTAGTAGCAGTCCCGTTACAAAGACACCCACAGACAACACCAATGGTGATACAACCCTAAATACATACGCAGGTGCCTTGTCACTTTCAGGTTCAGTTGAGCAAAATAGTTTAACAAAAGCACCATCATTAAACCGTTCAATTGGGTTTAAAGCAGATGCGCCTAGTTCTTCGTCTGATGAGATTGTTAAACTCTATGTACTTGATAAAAATGGTGATATGAAAGATACCAACATAACCTGTCCCGTAGATGCAACCACTCATGCCTATACTTGTTCAGACATTGCAGGTGAGAATCAATACATCGTTCGCTATATTAAAAACTTAGGTAATGGTAGAGTATTTGAGATGAAAACAAATGTAGCAGTCCAAACTACAAATGTTGAAGAAGCTCCGATTAGTAAAATAACCACTTTAATTACTGATTCTATTAGCAAAGCGGTAGAACAAGCCATTGTTTCTTTGACTTCTGCAACAGAGGATGTGGTAGCTGAACTTATTGCAAGAGTTAAAGAAGCGGTACAAACATCTATTTCACAATTAATTCAAAACGGAACAATCTCTATTCCAGATGATTCAACCCTGATTGTAGAGATCAAAGAAGGTGAATCTTTTGATGATTACGTTGGACAAAAAAAGCTTGAAGAGAACACCAAACTTTCAGAATCAAGTGGCGCTGTTTTAAGTGACGATTCGGTTACAAATATTCTTGATAGATCTAAAAACGAAGCAAAACTTGGTGAATATGCAACAATGTCACATCAAGATATTATTAAAGAAATTTTTGGTCACGAAGATGATATTCCAACTTGGATAGTAGAATTTTTAGCAGCTAAGTATGAACATACATTTTCTATTGGTGGAGATGATGGACTAAACTCTAAAATTGTTTTTGAATCCGAAATGCTCGATGATGCTGGAAATATTAAAACAGACAATTGGGAAGTGAAAAATCTTGAAAAAGCTGGGGTTAATGTAGATTCAGCCTTAATTAATTCACTACTTACAGCGATCAATAATAGTGTTAATGATGGAACACTCTTAACTAATTTCAAAAATGAACTTAGCTCTTATAAATCATTACGTGAAAAAACTACTTTAACGCCTGAAGAAACAAAAAAGTTAGCAGATTTTCCACCTATTATTGGCTACCTTTTTAACGACACATTTAATGGTACTTCATTTTCAAATGTTGGTCAAGTATTGGTTTATATACTCTATGCAGAAGATATTCACGTTAAAAGTATCTTACGTACACAACTGGCAAATCAAAACTTAACAGATGGACAGATTGAGAACCTTGAAATTGCCGAATTTGAACCTGAATTTATATTTAAAGAGTTAGGTCTAGATCCAGAAAATCCAGAATCATTAGCGCAAATTGCTCAATACAATACACCTGAAGTCAACTACTTTGAGATCCAAACGCAAAGTACTTGGAATGAAAATGGGCAAACAGAGTTTGCAACTTTTTATGCAGGACTTACAAAAGCTTCATGGATGTTTAGCGACTTTACTTTTGAGCCTTCTAAGCTAACATCGTTGTCAATAACCTATCCTACGGGGACAACCACAGCTACTAAAGACATCAATGTAAGTAAACTGCGTATAGAAAATAATGGTGATGGACTTTCACTAGGATACAATCCATGGAACATGAACTGTGAAGACAACCAACCCTGTGAGCCTGATCCGAGTATGATGAGCATTCGTGATAATACTTCTGGTGAGTACACTATAAATGCTGTGTATGATGGAGAAACATTTACAAAATCATTTGATCGTTTTGTACTCCAAAATGCTTATAGCTACACACCTGTACTTACATCACCTTTGGCACGTCCTGAATGGCCTCAAGAGCTAAATAATGTTCAAGATTATTCTAATCTAACTACTCAACAAGAAGCTGCTCAAACAGCATTTAACAAAGAAAATGAAGCCTTTATGCAAGCGACTAACAATAATGGTTACATGTCATTTGGAACAAATAATGATGCTGAAAATGCCTTAGAAAATTTACAAATTAAATGGGATGATTCTCTTATTAAAGAAAAATTAGCTACACAAAATCTTCCAGCTAATATTATTCCAGCCTATGAAGTGGGGGTATCTCTTTTTGAACCTAAAGATATGAACGAAGATGGAAATATTGACCATGAAGACACTCAAATGTGTTATTCAAACTGGGAAGAATGTAATGTTGAGATCTTTAATACATGGTGGGATAACCGTCCAATAAGAACAACATCGTTTATTATTCCTCAATCGTTACCAATCAATAGCGATCAAGGTAGATACCAGGTCCATGTAAACTTGGTGTTTATTGATAAAAATACAGGTCATCAGATTGCCCATGCTGGACATACTTATACAGAATTTAAAGTAGGAACTGTTGGTCAATTCGATGGAAGTGAAACCATTACGTTTTCGGGTAGTACTAAAGTTCAAGAGGGTGCACAAATGCCATCTGATTTAAAAGTTGGATTTATTAAAGAAAACTGTACTTATAATGCTGATACCTTTGTCTATACTTGCGAAACACAAACCCTTGATATAGCAACACCAGATAGTTCAGGTGCTTATTCTTTAGAGGTCAATGCTTCAGCAATTAAAGCAGAGTTAAACAATGGTGTAAACTTTAATATTGTTGCCTTTAGCGATACAAATAATAATAATCAATGGGATGCTTGGAAACCTGAAATGGGGAATCCAGACGTAGCTGATACGAGTGAAATATCTTGGTGGATAGATGGTAAACACTTTTGGTTTGAGAGTTGGGGAGAGTTTAGAGTGAGTACAAATACATGGGATGAAAATGGAACATCAACCACTGAATCCGTAGTTGTTCCAGCAGAACCTAATGCCAATGTTAGCATTGAAAATATGGACATCAATATTTGGTCATACTATAATCCTGATTATACACCTGAAGATCCAAGCTTTGATCCCGATAAACCTGAATATCAAAATCCAGGTATTGGGACACCAACAGATGCTCCAGCATCTTTGGATGGCTTAGTTTTTTATTCAGCATTTAAAGATTGTCAAGACGATACCTGTACAACAGAAATTACTACCGTAGAAAAAATAACTTTTTCTGCAACAACCCTTACTTGGGAAGAGGTTTACAGAAGTGATTCTGCAAGTTTTGAGAGTGGTGTGGATAACTATACAAAAAATGGTAATATTTTAAGTATTACAGAAGATCCAGGTACTGCTTTTGAAGAAACCTTAGAAGTAGAAATACTGGGTGTTTACACAAATGGTGTAGAGATTCAAGGCACGGAGTTAGAAGGTACGCAAACCTTTACATTTAAAGAATTTTTGTTTAATACGCAAGAAGATGCGCTAGCTCAAGCTAACATAAATGCTATTTAAACTTTTCTTTTAAAATGAAGCCCTCTTTTGGGTTTCATTTTTATCTGTTTTAGCTTATGTTATAATCCCTGTATGAATTCAATTAAACACATACAAAATGCCTTAGATGAGCTGGATCTAGAGGTACAAACAATCCTTCAAAATTGGGATATTCCCCTAAATGAAAAAGACAATCTAATGTTACCAATACTTCAACAAAAAAAAGTATTAACACAAACCTTAGAAGACCTTAAATATCTTAAAGAGAATCCACCTAGCCCAAATCAACCTTGTGGTATTTCAAAATACAGAGAAGATTAAATCGTTTTAATTTTATAACGACTAAGCTCTTTACCTTGAGTATCTATCACATGAACCGCACAAGCAAGGCAAGGATCAAAAGAGTGAAGTACACGTAATACTTCTAAAGGTTGCGTTGGATCTTGGATCTTTATACCAACTAAAGCTTCTTCATAAGCACCACGCAAGCCATCTTTATTTTTAGGTGTGGCATTCCATGTCGTAGGAGCGATCACCGAATAATTTTTAATCTTTGCCTCTTCAATATCGACTAAATGCGCCAATACTCCACGAGGAACTTCCAAAAATGCACTTCCTTTGGTATTTTTTTCTAACTCCTCAAACGTATATTTTGTCCATGTATCGGTGTCATAATATTTTATATTTTGAATCAAACGAGAAAGCAAATTAAAAACATATTCACACACATAAAGACTCTCTATCGCTCTGGCTGCATTTCTCCCTATGGTCGTGGATAGATCCATCATCTCTAGGTTTGTTTCTTCTAAAAATTCATCCACAAACGATTTAATCAAAATATTTCCCCTATGGTAACTGACAAAAAGGCGTGCAAGAGGACCACTTTCCATGGTTTTTCCATTGTAACGTGGAGCCTTGATCCATGAGTATTTGTCCTCATTTTTTTCAGTTTTTAAACTCCCATCTTCATTTAGATCGGTGTATTGAATCTCATCATCCTTGTTGTACCATGCTCGGTCAACCTCTTCGGTGACATTCTCAACATTAAAATCTTTTATATTTTTAAAATCATGTCCATAGATTACACCCTGAGTAAAAAGTTCTTTTTCCTCTTCTTTGGTTGAAAAAGTGTATCCGCCCACACACATAAAGTTACCATTTGCACGACCTACACCCTCTTTTATTTGATCTTTGTACGCGATAGAGATTAATTTCATATCTGCTAAATAAGCACGTTCTACAAACTCTTTGGCTTCTTTCATAATAAATAGATAATCGTTTAAACGTTGTGGATTAAGCATATCTGCGACACTTGTTACCCCGCCCACTACCAAACTTTGGGGGTGGGGTGTTTTACCGCCAAAAATAGCCACTGCTTTTGAAATTTCTGTTTGGAACTTTAGTGCATCAAGGTAGTGAGAGATAACAATTAAGTTTTGTTCTGGCGTTAATTTGTATTCACTGTGTCCCCAATACGCATTGGCAAAAGGTCCTAACTTTCCAGATTTTACAAATTTATTTAATTTTTCCAAAACACCTTCATAATGTGTAACTGAATTTCGATAAGGGTTTTTAGCATAAAGAGGTGCTTCTTTTGTGGCACGCTTTGGATCTGCTGTTAATGCTGAAGTTACATCCACAAAATCAAGCGAATGTAGATGGTAAAAATGTACCACATGATCTTGAATAAACAATGCCATAGCAATAAGATCTCTTATAATTTCTGCATTTTTAGGTATCTCAATGGAGTAGGCATCTTCAACACTGCTAATAGCACCTCGAAAGTGGGAGTTTGTACAAACACCACAAATACGTCCTGCTAAAAGTCCTGCATCTCGTGGATCTCTACCTTTGAGTATGGTTTCAATACCACGAAAAAGTTGCCCACTTACCCAAGCTTCTTGAACTGTTCCATTTTCATCTAACTCAACTTCCGCTCTTAAGTGCCCTTCAATTCTTGTGATAGGGTCAATTACTATTTTATTCGTTTTCATCTTTATATTCCCTCTCATTTGCAAACTTATCAAAGAAGCCAAGTTCCGTGCACCCCATACAACCATGACCTACTTGAACAGGCCATGAAGTTGCACTGTTGAATTTCATGGTTGGGCAATTGACATTAGCGTAAGGTCCTTTACAACCCATCTCAAAAAGACACCACCCTTTTTGCGCACCTTTGTCACCCCACTCTTTTACAAACTCACCCAATTCATAATGACCTCTACGCTCACAGTTATCATGCACGCGACCTTCATACGCCCATAAAGGACGGTTAAATTTATCCAGTGCAGGAAGCTCTTCAAACATTAGGTATGACAGGAGTGTTCCCACAATATTTATAGGATTACTCGGGCACCCTGAGATGTTGATCACATCATCTCTTTTTAATGCCTCTGAAACACCCACTGCTCCCGTAGGATTTGGAGCAGCCGCTACAACCCCTCCATCAAAAGCGCATGAACCAACAGCCAAGATCATAGCCGCATCTTTTGCACACTTCTTCAGAAGTTCATAGCCTGTTTCTCCACGAGGACCAATACGTAAAAACTTCCCATCCATTGCCATTGGAACGCCACCCTCTACTATCAAGATGTATTCACCTTTTTGGGTATTAATAATCTCTTCAAGAATACTTTCACTTTGATCCCCACTCGCACTCATTATAAGTTCATGGTAATCAAGCGATATATAATCAAATAAAAGGTCTTCAATAGCAGGATTTGTTGACTTAATAAAAGCTTCGGAATTTCCACTACAATCACTAAGTTCCAACCAAATAATTGGTACTCTGTTTAATGTACCAAGAGCACCCTCTATTACGTGTTCAAAATTTGGATGCAGTTGCATACTCGCTGTAACCATAGAGATCCATGAGTTTACTTCCTCTTTAGCTATATCCAAAGATTCAAAAGCATTGTCTAAATGTTCTTTAGTAAGTTCATTACGTGGATGCAAAAGATTAAACTTTTCTATCCTTTTTTGTACCTTTGCTATCTCTTTTTCATTTGCAATATCTTGCGCACTTTTTTTTGGCATGTTTGGATCTATTAAGCTTTGGGATTCTTTTATAATATCACTTACCATCATCTTACAGCGACCACAAACGCGTCCCGCTTCACTAAATTCACCCAGTTGTGAAAAACTCTCTACTCCCGTTTGAGTGATAATATCTACAAGGTCTTTTTGGTAAACGTGTTCACATGAGCAGATCAAACGACCTCGCTCGCCAACCACACGGTTTTCATATAAGTAATTTATATCGACTGTGTGTTTTTCTTTAATTAGCGATTCAATGTAACCTAGATCTACATTAGAGTTTATCCCAATAAAACGTGTTAATTTATTGTCATTTAAAAAATATTCATCTATTGTGTTGTCATCTTTTGAGCTGATCACTATCTTCTCAAAACCCTTATCAAACATAGATGAAGAAACTTCAACCAGATCAAACTCCCCAACTTTCAACATATCAATACTTACTTCAAGCTCGTACTCTTGTGGATCTAGGTTAAGAATATGAGAGATACAAGCATCTGCCTCAGACGTACACTCCTTAACATGTCCCGCTACAAAGCCAAAATTCTCTATCTCCGCACACTCTCCAACCGCATAAATATCTTCTTCATTTTGCATATAAGTGTTGGTTAAGATCCCTTTGTTTGAACGAAGTTGTTCTTTAAAAGGATCGATATTTGGTGTGATGCCTACTCCAAATATAATATAAGGGTTCTCAATAGATAATTTTTTTGTCTTAAGTCTTGTAATAGCATTGTTCTTTATCTGCGTATCAACTATTTCATCTTCAAATGAGATACTGATTTTTCCATCTTTTAAATAGCATTTTTTCATCAAATCAATGCTCTCTAAAGAGAGATTTTTGTCATACAGATGATTACCACGCAAAAGTAAGGTTATTTTTTTAACTTCTTGGATCTCATTGAGTGTTTCTAAGAGTTCTAGTCCTATGGGACCACTTCCAACAACAACCAACTCTTTGTTAGATAAATTTTCTTTAATACTTTGAGAATCTTGCGCGCTTCTAAAAACAGCTACATTGTCTAAGTTTTCATCTAAAAGACTCAGTGGCTTTGAACCCGTGGCGATGATCAACTTATCATAAGAGAACATTGCAGTATCGGTTACAAGGCGTTTTTTTTCTTTGTCAATTGAGCGTACGTGCTGGTTAAGTTCTAAGTGTACCATTGGATCTAGAGGCAGTTTTATATCTTCTAAAGAGGCACTCTCATCCACCAATCGGCAAAGGTGTATTCTGTCATAAGGAGGTTCTTTCTCATCACTTATGACTCTTATATCGATACTTTGGTCTTGTTTTTTTAGATTGTTAGCTAAATACACAGCAGCAATACCACCGCCTACTATTAAAACTCTCATTGTACAACCTTGTTATAGTTCGTTTAACGCTTTTACTTTTAATAGTATATTATTTTGATCTTTAAACCTCGCATCGATCAAATACACCCCTTTGTTTTTAGACTCAAATATTTTAAATTTTTTCACTTTTGCAAGTAGATCTATGTCTGCAACAACATCCAGATCAAAAGGGTAGCGCGTGATCTTTTGTAAAGATTCTATTCGGTAAAGTTTTGCATCTTTTACAAGGTAGGTGATGTAAGGATTGTAGCGTTTATGAATAGAGTTTGCACTTTGAAACGTTACAATATCTTCTTTTGTGTCACGCTCTAAATAGCTAAAAGAGTTTTTTAAACTAAGGGATAGATCCAAATAAAGAGTACGCTTTTTTAACTCCAAAGATCGTATGCTTTGAGATTTTTCTTTGTAGATCCCGTTTGAAATATTGAGTGCATCGTACGCTTTGTAAAGTGCTAACATCAAAATACTAAGGATAGAGATAGCTATTAATAGTTCAATGAGAGTAAAAGCTCTTTTGTTCTTAGCTATTGACTTGTTTTTTATCTGAGTGAACATTTTAAGGTATCCTCAAGCGGATTAACGAGGCTGAAGCATCTTTGGTTTGAATAATACTTTGTCCTGTTTCTAAAACAAGTTCTGATGATTCATCAAACTCACTTGTGTCTAAAATATCAAGTTTTTTATATTCTATGTTTAACTTTATAGAAGAAAATTCACGTCGTAGTTCACTATCAAGAGCAAACTCGTCACACAGGTTTTTCATATTGGTACTTTTTCGCTCAAAACCATAATCGGAATTGGCAATAAAAAAAGAGAGGTATTGGTTCATTTTTGCCGTTTGGTCTATTTTTTCATACATTAGAGTGGAGTTACCACGCATCTGCAAAATACTGGCAATAACAACAGAGATGATCATAACCGCAACCATCACCTCCATAAGAGTAAAGGCGGGTTTTGTCCTGCCTTTGGCAGAACTACCCATGCCCTAAACCAATTCTTATTGCTTCATCCAACGAAGTTTCTCCATTGAGAAGCATTTTTGAGAGTTGTGAAGCGATGGTTCTTAAACCGTCTTTTTCTAATGCCGTTTTTATGGTGTGTTCATCGGTAGTGGTTTTTAACAAGTCTTTTACATTGTCTTGCATTATCAAAAGCTCACCAATCGATCGTCTTCCCGCATAACCACTGTAACCACATGAACGACAACCACAAGCCTTGTAGATCTTTGCCCCATTTGGAAGGTTGTAGTCTTGTGCAAAGTTTTCGGCTAAGACATCTTCTTCTTTACATTCCTCACATAACACACGCACCAAACGTTGCGCTAAAATACCTAACAGTGAAGAGGAGATTAAAAAAGGTTCTATTCCCATGTCTGCTAAACGAGAAATGGTTGCAGCAGCTGAATTTGTGTGCAGAGTTGAAAATACTAAGTGACCCGTTAAAGCAGCACGAACTGCAATATTAGCGGTTTCTTCATCACGGATTTCCCCTATCATGATCACGTCTGGATCTTGACGAAGAATTGAACGAAGTGCCGAAGCAAAGGTTAAGCCCACTTTTTCATTAACTTGAATTTGTGAGATATTATCACTCTTGTACTCAACAGGGTCTTCTACCGTTATAAGGTTTTTTTCCGGGCTTTCTACTTCACGTAAAAAAGAGTGTAAGGAAGTTGTTTTACCCGAACCCGTTGGTCCTGTTACAAGGATTATTCCATGACTCGATCTAAGAAGTTTTCGTACATCGCCTATGATCTCATTATCAAACCCAAGTTGTGTAATATCTGGGATCTGTGAACTTTGCATTAGAAGCCTCATAACCACACGTTCACCGTAAAAAGTTGGTAGTATTGACACACGAATATCGAGTGTTTCTCCCGCTATTTTAATCTGTGTACGACCATCTTGAGGGATCCTTTTTTCAGATATATCAAGGTTTGAGATAACCTTAATACGACTGACAATAAGACTGACCACTTTTTTTTCTAAATCAGCATTTTTTGAAAGCATCCCATCTATACGAAAACGAACTTCACCTTTTGTTTCGCCTACTTCTATGTGAATATCCGATACCTTTTTCTTCACCGCTTGGTAAAAAAGTGCATTAACAAACTTAATAATAGGAGCTGATTCTTCACTTGTTAAAATATCGCTACTTGTGCGTAAAAAATCTGTCAAAGAAATATCTTCTTCTTCCTCTTCTTCACTGCCATTTTCCTGCATATTTTCAATTGCTTTATCGGTACGAAGTTCTAAAAAACGGTTATAGAGTTGGTCAAAAGAGTCTTCATCTAAAAGCTTAAAAGGGTATTTTGAAGGAAGTTTGGTGTAAAAGTTGGTTGCTTCAACCATGTAACGTTCACACGTTAATGCTGTCACTTCTTCATCTACAAGAGAAAATAGAAGATAATTTTTCCTTAAAAGTTCGGTTTCAAGTTCTTCTACTTCACACACTTCTAGCTTTAGGTCATGTAAGGGTTCAAGTTTTATCACTACTTTATCTCCTGAATCTCTTTTTGGCTCATCGCTTTTAGTTGGTCAGTATTACTCTTGTTTTCTAGTTCATTAAGAGCTTTATTTTCTATATTTTTAAATACCTCTTTGTTGTATTGTTTTTGAAGACGTGCCAATTCACCTAAACCTTCTTGTAATTGTGATAGTTTTTCACTTTTACTTACAACATATGGAGTTAAAATAACTACCATATTATCTTCAACTAATTCATCTGCAGTCGAAGAAAACAATAACTCTCCTAGCCAAGGTATATCCCCTAAAAGTGGTAGTTTACTCACAGACTTTCTATCAAAACTTTTTACTAAACCACCTACTATAATACTCTCTCCATGACGTAAAATAGCTTGTGTTTTAACCTCTTGTTTTGAAGTCTCTGGCTGTCCAGACGGGGTGTTTGTTCCATCATCTGTTACATTTTCTAAAATTGTTTCAACATTTAAAGTAACTTTATCTTCTGAAGACACACGAGGTTTAATTTTTAGTGTTAAACCCACGTCTTCACGTTTGTAATTTTGTGTAATACCTGAGACTGCATTGTTTGTTGAACCGCTTGATACTGATATTGTCTTACCCACATAAATAGATGATTCTTGATTGTTTACACATAAAATAGATGGATTTGAAACGGACTTTGAAGCCCCATTTATTTCAAGAAAATCTAAGGTAGCTCCCAAAGCAAATGCTTTTGAAGATCTTGAACCAATTTTTCCTAAAAAATCTGTAACAGCAAGACCAGTTTTTGTTGTAAGTCCATTGTCCCCAAAGTTACCACTCATTGCATATAAACCTGAAGATGAAACATCACCAGCAGAAAATCCATACTTAATACCTATATTTTGTGCATTCTTTTTATTTATCTCAACTATCCTAGCTTGTACATAAACCTGATACTTTTCCTTATCTAGCTCATCTATAATATGCTTAATACCTTTGAGTATAAGTGGATCTCCTACGGCTATAACAGCATTGATCTCATCCGATGCACTGACATTTGGTTTCATACTTGGGTCTTTGTAGGTTTGTTTTGAAATAATTTCAGTTAAACTCTTTAGCACCGATGAAGCATCAGAGTTTTTAAGTGAAAAGATCTGAACTCTGTTGTTAGCGGTGTTTGACTCTACATCAAGTTTAACAATTAATTCTTGCACTTTACTTATGTTGTGTTTGATCCCAACAAGGACGAGTGAATTGGTATTTTCATCTAAAACAATCTCAACTTTTTCAGATGCTATTTTTGGGTTAAAAAGTGATTTTACAATGGTATCAAGTTTTGTTTTAACAGTTTTTGCTTCAGCATTTTTAATGGCAATCACTTTAACCAGGGTGCTTGAATTTTCAACAATATCTTTTGCTACTTTTTTAATTGTTTCTATGTTTTTTGGATAATCCGTTACTAAAATAATGTTTGATTCTTTCATGGTCATCAGTTTTGCAGTTTTAGAGATCAGATAACGTATTTTTGCAGCAACAATGTCAACATTTTCACCCTTAATTTTAATGCTTTGTGTCACCATAAAAGAACCATTGGCACGCTTACCTTTTCTTAGAACATTGGTATTGTGTTTAGCCGCATCAACTGAACGAATTACTTCTAAAATAGATCCTTTTTGGACCACTGTATAGCCTTTTGATTCTAAAACAGAGATCAAAATACCCATCAGTTCATCATCATAAACAGGTGCCGTTGACACTAGATCTACACTGCCGTTTAGCTTATGGTTGATCAAAATGTTTTGCTTGGTTATCTTTGAAACAAGTTTAATAAAGTCTTTAATTTCAAGGTTTGAGAAGTTGATATTTACCTCTTGACGTGCTTGTAAACTCACTACTAAAAGTAAGCCTATTAAAAGTGATTTAATTAATCTCATATACTATTTCCTTTTCAATTCCATTACGGATTACTACAATCTGTACCAGATCTATGTCTTTTATTTTTGAGTAAATATTGAGTGCATCTCGGTATGACTTCAACACCACATTGTTTGCCTTAATGATCAGATCATTTTTTCTAAGTCCCAAAGTTGCCATTTTAGAGTTGGGTGCAATTCGTGTTACCTTAAACCCCTTGATCTTTTTTCCCTCTTTTACTTCCATAATAGAGATCTCTTTCCAGATCTGTTTAGGGTTTTTAGCATAATGTTCTATGTCGCTTTTACTGACAATTTTTTGCGAAACTTCCACATTATTTTTTGCTTTAGAACGTGTACTTTTCTTATACTTCTTAGCCGCCATTTTTGCGGTGTCAAGATTAAGGGTGTACTTGGTCGATCCTTTTTCAAATATAGCAGATTGCTTCTCAATAGCTACGAGTTTATAACCCTCATAATTTTCCCCTAACTCAATAATACTTGTGTTTTTTGGTTTAGACTTTAAAGCCACTATAATAAAACCACTTTCTTGTGTTCCATAAAGCCCTTTTAAAATCATGTTAGTTATACTAACCCCACTTTTGATCACTTCTTTTTTTTCTGGCGTTACCTTCACGCTTGAACGAAGCATGTTTTTAAAATCCACTCTTTGATATTTAGGTTGGTAACTCTCTTCTACGTTAAGCTCCACCCCATCACTAGGGAGTAAATACAACACAACCAAAGAAAGCACTTTAGCCACAACCAAAAGAATCAATAAAACAGAAGTTATTTTTAAAAGAGATGAATTAGAAATTTTTTGCATATTCATACCCTCCATCTTTTGTTTTTTTCAAATTTTTCAAGGTTGCACGATACTCTTTGTTCATCAATTTTGATGGTTGTAGGTCCACTTGTAAAGCTTTGTCTAAAATACTCACTTGCGCCTGAGCCTCTCCAAAATCACCAACAGCGATTGCGCTAACGTTAAAAGGGTTAAATATATGGTAAGAAAGTTCAATACTTTGAACCTTAGTAGGCACTAAAGACGCTGCTGTTGAGGCTAAAGTAACACCCTCTATTTTTACCTTATTATACAATCCAAAAAAGACCAAGTCTATTGTTTGAATTTTTGCACTTTCTATGGCTTTAAAGGTTATAGTTGAATCTTTAATACTCAGACTAAAACCATTATCAATCACTTTTTCATCATTAATAATAACACTCATAGGTTTTAACTGCATCTCCGCAAAATAATACAATGCCACTTTAGGGGTAAAATACATCAATGCTAAAATAAAAAACAGTGTGTATCCAAAAAGTTTAGCTATTTTTACCATTTGATCTCCAACTCAAACGATGCTTGTTCATCGCCTAAACGCTTGATCTTAAGTTTGCGAATATCGTAACTCGCATTTAAAAGTTTACCCATTAAAAAATCCAGCCCTCTTTTGTCAATACTTTTTGAATGTAACTTCAACCCACTTTTTTTATACTCTGCCTTAATTTCTGCTAATTTAAGCGAAGGTTGCGCCAAGATTCTTTGTATGGATCGTTTACTTTTCTTTTGATTGGCATAAGTCTTTTTAAGCCCACTCAGCTCATTGGCTATTTTTTGCGTTTGTTTAAAACTCTCTTTTTCTTCCAACAAAGATTGCTTCGCTCCGCTAAGCAGATACAAAGACAACATAAGAAGCATCACTAAGAGTGCCCCAATGTACAAAGGATTAATACGATTCACGATTCCACCTTTAACTGATTGTTTTTGTAGGTGATCAAACGAATTTTTGGCTCTTTAAGTTTTTTAGAAAGTTGATCTCTTAGTTTGGTTTGGTTGTTGTGAATATCTTTATATTTTTTTAATAAGGCATTGTTTTGAAACATGGTTGGTTTAAGTTTGTACTTACTAAAGAGTTCATTTTTTTGTGTTTGT
>Ga0193964_1000138_pt1 | contig 35613 bp, 28 predicted proteins | sample FB_7_MG_FD_140323 | JGI IMG/M metagenome (GOLD analysis project Ga0193964, IMG submission 140323) | Microbial mat bacterial communities from the Broadkill River, Lewes, Delaware, United States - FB_7_MG | ecosystem: Environmental > Aquatic > Freshwater > River > Microbial mats | place: USA... | reverse complement strand
AGTGCAGCTGCATATTGTATTACATTGTAGAATATTTTCATTCTAGATCTTCGTTCAATCTTTGTAAATAGTTCAGAACATGTATCAGGCACAGGTTCCTCTTGTATTTCCTCAACAGTTTTCTCAGAATATAATCTTACTCTTTCAAAGTAGAGTTTATGATGTTCTGATGATCTAATCCAATCCTCGAATATTTTATTTTCTTCTGAATTGATCTTCCCACTGATTTTTCTGTGAATTATATCAATATTAATTTTTTGCATTATAAATAAATGTCGACAGTTAAAATGTGTATTTAATGATAGTTATTATAGAGACGCAAAGAGTTAAATTAGGTTAACAGGATTTATTAACAAAAATTGAACTTTTGTGAAAATAGTAGAATATAGTGTAGATAATCAGTCGCTTAGACTGATTTTTTTATTTCGATGATAAGTAGTAGAAAGTAAGACAATTATATTCTTTAGCGAGTGTAATCTGTCTCTAAGTTTGTTTTTTGCACGGTAAACCTGAACTTTTACAGCACTTTCAGAAATTCCAAGTTCTTCAGCAATCTCAGCATGTTTCAATCCGTCGAAGATATGCATATGGAAGACATTTCTGCATTGTTCAGGTAGTTCCATTATTGCTGATTTGATTTTAGAAGATACTTCATCATCGAATTCAATATTTGCTGAGTCTGAAAGGATAAGAGCTTCGATTAGTTTCTTATTGTTTTTGTCTTCAATATTTAATGAACGTAGGTGGTCAATACAGCGATTACGAACCATTAAAAAGAGATATGATTTTATAGACTTGTTTATTCGTATGTCTGGGGATTCCCAAAGTTTAATAAAGACTTCCTGAACAATATCCTCTGCCTGACTAGGGCAGCAAACATAGGTATTCGCAAATCGAAATAACGCAGCGTGATGCGTTTCGAATAAGTGTGAGAATTTTTGCTTGTCTTTATTTGTAATCATCGTCCCTTAAACCTTGAATTATTGGGAGAGTCCAGCCCCCTTTATTATTCAGAGTTTAGCAAACATAGTTAAATATTTCTTAAAATTCAAAAAAGAAGAGGCTGCCTTTTATAGACAACCTCTCAATATATTTAATTAAATTCTTTTATAAATTTTTATCAGGATATAACTCATTCCACCATTGTGGCTGATCTTTTAGGTATTTATCCATATAAGATATAATTGTATTATTCCACTTTAATCGTTGTTTATAATCGTAAACAATATGGTCAGAACCATTAATTAATACAAGTTCAACATCATTACCAAGAAGTTTAAGAGCAGTATATAACTGGATACTCTCACCTGTTGGCACATTTACGTCAGCAGTACCGTGAAGTAACAACATAGGAGTCTTGATTTTGTCTGCATTAAATAATGAAGACTGGTCTACATATATGTCTTTTCTGTTCCATGGGAATGAATGACCAGTTGCCTCTGTGCTATATTGATAACCCCAAAGTCCTTCACCCCAGTAACTAGCGATAGAGCTAATTCCTGCGTGAGAAATGGCACATGCAAAGATGTCTGTCTGTGTCTGTAGGAACTCTGTTGTGAATCCACCATATGATGCACCCATGCACGACATTTTATCTTTATTGATAAAAGAATGCTCTGTTGAGAATTTCTTAACACCTGTTATTATCTCGTCAGCAGTTATCTTACACCAGTTGTTTTGATGACGTGCAGCAAATTCTTGTCCGAAGCCCGTAGCTCCACTAGGTTGTAATACATATACTACATATCCGTTTGCGGCGAATAGGTTAAAAGGATAACGTCCTCCAAAGTATCTTGATACTGGTGATGTTCCTCCGTAGTAATAAACTAATAGAGGGTATTTCTTATTGGCGTCGAAGTTCTCTGGAAGATAGTAACGACCGATAATTTCATTACCGTTCTCCATTGTAAAGTTCCAGTCTTTAACTTTACCTAAAGCAACATTCTTGTATGTCTTTGCATCAGGATTAGCAATAACTTTGTTTTTACCTTTTCTTAAATCAGTAAAGTATGCAGTGTAAGGAATATTTGCACTACAAGAGATATAAGTAGATACTAGTCCTTCATCACAGAAAGACAGGCTTTTTACATATTCTCCAGGAATATCAAGTTTTGTATATTTTTTGATCTTTGTATTGTATTTAAAACCGAATTGGAAATCTCTGTCCTGACCAGTTATCATGATATTACCGTTTTTAAACCATGTTGCTGATTTAATACTAGGATTAAATTCACGTGTAATAGCCTCTACGTTTTTAGTTTTCAGGTCGTAGATATATAGTTGAGCGTCATAGTTATTAGCCATTTGCCCTTCTTTAATATTCAGTCCTGTTTTACCGAATGCTTCTCCGCCACCTTTTACAAGTAGTTGCTTGTCGTCTGGAGAGAATTGACAGCTTACGTCGTAGATTCTGTCTTTCCATATAGTATCCACCTTCATTGTTTCAAGATTCACCATATATACGTTCTGCTTTGAGTATGGATGAACAGTATATGTAGGGTATGAGTTAGAAACAATTATCTTCTTGCTGTCATGACTGATGTCATTAAGACTTAAGCTCTTGTTTCCCCAGTTTAAAAGGCTTTTCTGACCGGTTGCCAGGTCGTATTTATAAAGTGATGTTCTGCTTCTGAAATATCCTTTTCTGTCTTCTATTCCTTGTAGCTTTCTTAAATCCCACTTCTTGTCGGTATAGTCTACAGAATGTGTATATATAATGTATGACAAATCGTTTGCCCAATAGTAAGACTGGATATTATTGATGTCCTCTATTATAGGTGTAATAGAGTTTTTCTTGATATCGTATTTATATATTGTCTTGCTATCTTTATTGCTGACCATCCATGAAAGATTGTTAGTATAAGGCATCCACCTTATTCCGTATGCTTTAGTGTTACGGAAAGAGTATACAATATGATTGTCCTTGATTCTTACAACTTCTGCCCATCTTTCAGTCTTACCTGTTTTCTCAATGAAGCGGTTGTATCTTACAAGAATATATTTCCCTTCAGGTGCCATAGATACACTCGAAACCTTAGTTCCGTTCATGATGTCTCCTATTGTAATCCCTCTTTTAGGACTCGTAGAGTATGCAACATTTACATGCTTAAATTCTTTATTTTTCGTGAAGTCAGCAGTGAATAGTTTACCCTTGTTTGAAAGAGTCTTGATTATAACAGTATGCTTACCTGTTAGTAATGAAAGATTTACTGTTTTAGATATACCTTCTTCTTTAGCTGTCTTGTAATTACTAGCTGAAAGTTTACCGTTAACATAAATTTCAGCAGGTACGAATAATTTTACATTTAACTTACCCTTTGTGTATGCATCAACGTTTATGTATGATGTATAATATGAGATATAGTTGTTTTCTGCTTCCTTATCTGAGCTAACAATACTGTCTGTTACAGAGATCAATTTCCATTTTGGTAAAGCTTCTAGTCCTAATAAATAGTTATTTGCACTAGGATTCATCGCTTTTATGTTGTGCGAATTGAATAGCACAAGCTTATTGTCGTTGAAACTCTTATTATTTACGTCTTTTTCGTTAGCAAGAATAGGTTTGATGGTTTTAATGCCTTCAACCTTCAGCCATTCGTTAACGTTTTCGGCCTTTGTGAACAGGCAAAGGCAACAAAAAATAGCAATTAATGTATTTCTCATATCGTTTAAATAGTTTGTTTGTATGTATTCCCCAAATATATAATACTTAGGCGAATAGAACCCTGACAATGGTCATAAATTTTTGTTAATCTTACTAGATATTTATGCATAAACCAATGTTAAATATGAATATAAATGCAATATAATGCATAAATATTCATAAAAAGGAGTATTTTTGCAGAGTTTATGAATTTTAAAAGAAGTAAATACACACAAACAAAATATATAGTCGAATGGAGAAATTAAAAGATGTACGATTAGTTTTTAAAGATGGGACAGAATTTGCTGCCAAGTCTTTTGGGTATGAGAGGAATGTTTCTGGAGAGCTCGTTTTTTATACGGCAATGACTGGTTATCCTGAAAGTTTAACCGACCCTTCATATGAAGGACAGATTTTAGTTTCCACCTATCCACTGATTGGAAATTATGGAGTCCCGATTGACTCAAAGCAAGATGACATTTTTAATTTCTTTGAATCGGATAAGATCCACTGCAAAGGATTAATAGTTTCAGATTATTCCTTCGAAGAAAGTCATTGGAATTCGCAAAAGAGCCTCGGGAGTTGGTTAAAAGATCAACATATTCCGGGGCTTTTTTCTGTTGACACGCGAGCTCTTACAAAGAAATTGAGGGAGGAAGGTTCTACTCTTGCTAAGATTGTCTTTGATGGAGAGGATGAGGAGGAAGACTTTTATGATCCGAATACCGAGAATCTTGTTGAGAAAGTGAGTGTAAAGGAGAGGACTGTTTATGGTGATGGTGATTATAAGGTAGTGCTGGTTGACTGTGGTGTGAAGAACAATATAATCCGCTGTCTGCTTAATAGGAATGCAACTGTCATAAGAGTGCCTTGGGATTATGATTTTACTCAGGAGGAGTGTGATGGAGTATTGCTTTCAAACGGACCAGGAAATCCTGCATTGTGCGGTAAGACGGTAGATCATATTAGGAAAGCTATGGAAATGGAGATGCCAATGTTCGGAATATGTCTTGGTAATCAGCTTTTGGCAATTGCGTCAGGAGCGCAGACATATAAACTGAAGTACGGACACAGGAGTCATAATCAGGGAGTTATGAAAGCTGGGACGGAGAGATGTTATATTACATCTCAGAATCATGGTTTTGCCATAGATGAGAATACTTTGTCGCCTGACTGGGAAGTGTTATTCACTAATGTTAATGATAATACTAACGAAGGAATAAGGCATAAGTCAAAACCATTCTTCTCTGTGCAGTTTCACCCGGAAGCTGCAAGTGGTCCTACAGATACGGAGTTCTTATTTGATGACTTTTTTGAATTGATGAAACAGAAAAAACAGTAAGCTATGATAAACAAAAATATAAAGAAAGTATTAGTACTAGGTTCGGGAGCTTTAAAGATTGGAGAGGCTGGAGAATTTGATTATTCAGGTTCGCAGGCATTGAAGGCACTGAAGGAAGAGGGGATAAAAACGGTTCTTATAAATCCTAATATTGCTACAGTTCAGACATCGGATGGTATTGCCGATGAGATTTATTTCTTACCGATTACTCCTGATTTTGTGGAGCGTGTTATTAAACAGGAGAACCCACAGGGTATTCTTCTGGCTTTTGGCGGACAGACGGCGTTGAATTGTGGTGTTGAACTTTACAGGAATGGTATACTTGATAAGTATAATATTGAGGTGTTGGGTACGCCTGTACAGTCGATAATCGATACTGAGGATAGAAAGATTTTTGCGGGAAAGCTTGCTGAGATTGATGTTAAGACTCCCAGGAGTATCTCGGCTGAAAATATTGAGGAGGCTATGTTAGCCGCTAAAGAGGTCGGTTTTCCATTAATGATCAGAGCGGCTTTTACCTTAGGTGGTTTAGGTAGTGGATTCTGTAGTAATGAGGAGGAACTTAGAGAGCTTGCTGGCACAGCCTTTTCTTACTCACCACAGATTATTGTTGAGGAGTCGTTGAAGAAGTGGAAAGAGGTAGAATATGAGGTGGTTCGTGATAAGTACGACAACTGTATTACGGTGTGTAATATGGAGAACTTCGATCCTCTGGGTATACATACAGGAGAGAGTATTGTTGTAGCTCCTTCTCAGACGCTTAGTAATAGCGAATATCATAAGCTAAGGGAGATAGCAATCAAGATTATTAGACATATAGGTATTGTAGGGGAGTGTAATGTGCAGTATGCTCTTGACCCGTTCTCAGAGGATTATAGGGTGATAGAGGTGAATGCCCGTCTTTCCCGTTCGTCAGCTCTTGCGTCAAAGGCAACTGGTTATCCGCTTGCTTTTGTGGCAGCTAAACTGGCACTGGGGTACGGACTTCATGAGATAAAGAATTCTGTGACTAAGGTGAGTTCGGCTTGTTTTGAGCCTGCTCTTGATTATGTTGTGTGTAAGATACCGCGTTGGGATCTGGCTAAGTTCGAGGGTGTTTCAAAAGTTATTGGTTCTTCCATGAAGAGTGTTGGAGAGATTATGGCAATTGGTCGTAATTTCGAGGAGGCTATTCAGAAGGGAATACGAATGATTGGTCAGGGAATGCACGGATTTGTTTGTAATAATATCGAGATTGAGGATATAAAGGAGGAATTGAATAATCCTACCGATAAGCGAATTCTTGCAATAGCACAGGCATTCCAGGAAGGATATTCAGTTGAGGATGTATACGACATAACAAGGATTGACAGATGGTTCTTATATAAGTTGGAGAATATATTCAAGATAAAGAATAGTCTTAATATCCAGGATTCACTGGAGGCTTTAGACTCAGGTTTACTGTTGGAAGCAAAGAAACGAGGCTTCTCTGACTTGCAGATTGCACGATTGGTTATTAGTGATGATAATCTTACTCATGAACAGAAGATGCTTAAGGTGAGAGCGGAGAGAAAGTCAAGGGGTATCTTGCCAGTAGTTAAGCAGATTGATACATTGGCGGGGGAGTATCCTGCTCAGACCAACTATCTCTATGTAACATACAGTGGTAGCGAGTCGGATGTGGAGTATTATAATGATGATAAGTCGGTTATTGTGCTTGGTTCCGGAGCCTATAGGATTGGTAGTTCGGTTGAGTTTGACTGGTGTGGAGTGAGTGCTCTTAATACCATTAAGAAAGAGGGTTATCGTTCTGTGATGATAAACTATAATCCTGAAACGGTAAGTACCGACTATGATTCGTGTGACAGGCTGTATTTTGATGAGCTTTCTTTTGAGAGGGTGATGGATATTGTGGAACTGGAAACGCCAAAGGGAGTGGTTGTCTCAACAGGCGGACAGATTCCAAATAATCTTGCCCTTAAGCTTCATAATGAGAATGTGAATATACTTGGAACGTCTCCAGTTGATATTGATAGGGCTGAGGACAGACAGAAATTCTCTACAATGCTTGATAGTCTTTCTATCGATCAACCTAAATGGAGTGAACTTACGAGTAGGGAGGATATTGATAAGTTTATTGAGACGGTTGGTTTTCCGATACTTATAAGACCGTCATATGTGCTTTCGGGAGCAGCAATGAATATAGTGTCTAACAACGACGAATTAGGTCATTTCCTACAGCTTGCTAAGGATGTGAGTAAGGAGCATCCTGTTGTAGTGTCGGAATTCATAGAAAAGGCTAAGGAGATAGAGATTGATGCGGTTGCTCAGAACGGGGTACTGAAAGCCTATGCCATAAGTGAGCATGTGGAATTTGCAGGAGTCCATTCGGGTGATGCAACAATAGTATTCCCTCCTCAGAAACTTTATATAGAGACAATCAGAAGGATTAAAAAGATATCTAAAGAAATTGCTAAGTCGTTAAATATCTCAGGACCATTTAATATGCAGTTCCTTGCAAAGGACAATGACATAAAGGTAATAGAATGTAATCTTAGAGCATCACGAAGCTTCCCGTTTGTCTCGAAAATGCTGAAAGTTGATTTGATCGATCTGGCAACGCAGATAATGCTTGGTAAAGAGGTGGATGAGGTAAATAAATCAATCTTCGACCTTGATTTTGTGGGAGTGAAAGCACCACAATTCTCTTTTGCCCGACTATTAAAAGCTGATCCAGTGTTAGGAGTTGATATGTCATCAACAGGAGAGGTTGGTTGTATAGGAGACACATATCATGAGGCATTGCTAAAAAGTATGCTATCTGTGGGCTATAAACGACCAAAGAAAAACATATTAATATCATCAGGACCGATGTGGTCGAAAGTAGAATTACTGGAATCTGCAAGAATGTTGGTGGATAACGGTTATAACCTTTTCGCAACAGCTGGTTCTGCACAATTCTTTAAAGAAAACGGCGTGGAAGTAACTAAACTCTTCTGGCCAGACGAAAGAACAATACCAAATACGGTTGATTATATAAAGGACGGAAAGATTGATCTGATTATTAACATTCCTAAGAATCACTCGAAGAAAGAGCTGCACAACGGTTATCATATTCGACGAAATGCAGTTGACTTTAACGTGCCATTAATAACAAATGCACCATTAGCCCGTGACTTTGTACGCGCTCTTTGTTCAGTTGATGAGGAAGCAATGGAGATTAAAAGCTGGAAGAAGTATAACTAGACCTGACATAGACCAAACCTCTTCTGCTTTTAGCTATGATTTCAGAATGGTTTACCTATGTGTTTTCTATCAAAAGCATACAGGAACCATACAGAAAGGATACAGAAACCATAGAGAAAGGCGGAAGAGGAAAGGTTGTTGTTAAGAAGTATTTGAGAATAAATATTGATTATGTTTGTTGTATTTGTTTTATTATTTTGTTTAATTTGAATAGTATGTTTTTTATATAAATAATATTATCAATTGATGAAAGTAAATAAAGAAACTAAAGAGGGGATACTAGATAAGTTTAAACAAGATAATAGTGGTAAATTTGCCAAATGGAATCCTGTGTGTAAAAGATTTGTTGCCTTTTTGGATATTATGGGATTTAAAGATTTTGTAGCAAGAAATTCGCATGAAAAGATAGCAGTTGAAATGTTAAAAGTTGATAATCATATAAAAGAAATATCGAAGTCTAATGGTCTTATTTCATCAGATTCAATTATTGTTACAACATTTTCAGATTCAATTATTATTTTTTCTAAGGATGAAAGTATTCCTTCATATATAGATTTTTGTAGTGTTGTGGGGAAATTGTTTTGTAAAATAATTGGAGATTCATTACCTGTGAAAGGTGGTATTGCCTATGGGGATATAACTGTTAACCAGTCTAGACAGATATATTTTGGTCAACCAATAATAGATGCATATTTACTTGAGGAAGAAGTTAATTATTATGGAATTGCAGTTCATAATTCTGTAGAGGAATATAGAAGAAAATTTAGTACTGATGAAATACCATTAGTTACAATTCTTGACAAACTTGTAGAGTTTAAAACTCCACTTAAAAGTGGAAATATCGAGCATTATAATTTATGTTGGTTTGATTACGCATTAAATGAGGTATATAAAGATGGAAGGGAGAAGAAGATTGCTGTGGCTAAAAGAATATTAAATGGAATAGTGAATAGGTATAAGATTTCTGTATCTGGTAATCCAAGGCGATATATTGATAATACAAAAGATGTAATTGACTTGTATATTAAAGAGTTACCTAGGTTAGAGAAATATAGAAAACAGCACAATCTTAATTGATGAAATACAATAAGTATGAAAGAGTTTAGATCCTTTCTTATTTGAAGATGTTAGCGAATTCTGGATAATGCAAAATACAATTTGTATATGTAAGTTTATAGAGTTTAGAAATATCCTAAAATAGAGGAAATGTATGCTAAACTAATTTGTTTATTGTCTAAATAGGAATAATATGTCTAAATGGTTATATAAGATGATATTAAAAATTGACAAGGATACAGCATCGTATAGTTTGATGGAGTTGCGACCTTTTTGGTTTTGGAATATACTAGTTCTTGTGATTGGATTTGGTCTGATGGGTGCAGAGTTGTATATAGGAGATTATAATTTCAGTTTTACAGCTTAAGGATATAGTTTCTTTTTGAGAGATTTTAAGTTACCAATTACGATAATAGCATTAATTATACCTACAAGTGCATTAATATCTACGATACATCGCTCTGTGCAAACTAAAGTGAGAATTGAGCAATCCGAGAAGCAACTACAAAACCAAATAAATTCATATAATTTCACTAATTATTATAAGCATAGAGAAGAGTTTAGGAAGATTTTTTCTTTAGATGAGCGAATAAGGAGCAAAGGAGTTGATTTATTATATAGATGTTTTTACCCTAAATCAAGACTTGGTGTTTATTTGGTAGACGAACAGCAAATACATGATATTGAGGTGCTGTTATTAGAAATGTGTCGTTATATATTTGAGGATCCAAATATAGAAAAATCTATTAAATCTATTATAAATAACATTTGTGATATATATATTAACTTGCCCATTGATCTTAATGTAAATAGAAGTAGCTCAAATCTAGCTGATATTTGTTATAATAATTTCAAGAATTCTAAAACGTTAAGCAGGAATATTCATGGATGCATTGCAAATCTTGATGAAATCTATTATTATATAGAAATGGCAACTGAAAAAGTTATGGATGTTTTTAATTTTGAGAATAGAGTTCTTAATGAAAATTCTATAATAGCATTTATGCATAGTTCAACATTTAAAAGAGCTATGGCAAAAGAGCAGACAAATTATATATTTACTATTGATAATGAATTATATGATGAGTGGTCAAAGTATTGTAACTACTATATGGAAAACGGCATACAGTTAAATCTGATACTATAACAACCCTTTCATATCATTCTTAATTCTTTCATCAACTATCTTTGCGTATATCTGAGTAGTCTTAATATTGGTGATATTTGAAGCTTCTAGCAAGGTCTTAACAGGCTATATGTCGTAAACTTGTTGTTGCAGTATTGATAAAAAAAGGGGCTAAAAGCCCCTTTTTCAGTGATTCCACCAGGGATCGAACCTGGATCTAGTGTTTAGGAAACACTTGTTCTATCCATTGAACTATGGAACCATTGCGTCTGCAAAAATATCTAATATAAATGAATATACAAAACATACTATCTGTCAATTGTTAATACAAATGTGTTTATAACAGATTATTATCAAAAAGACCGATATTTCGACAATTTGTAAACAATTCATTGGAAATGGTTTTAAAAATTAACTAATCAGTTGTTTGCATTTAAAAATATTTACTACATTCGTATCCTAATATTAAACATGTTTTTATAAAAATTTAAGTAATATATCATGGTTAGCGATCTTAAAGAAATCATCTCTGACAGCGCAAAAGGAATGAAGCGTTCAGCGATCAGAGAGTTGTTGAAATTGACTCAGAGACCTGAGATTATATCTTTTGCTGGTGGTCTTCCTGCTAAGGAAACATTTCCAATTGATGAATTAGTTGCAATCTCTAAGGATGTTTTAGAGAACGATGGAGCTTCTGCTCTTCAATATGGTTCAACTGAGGGTGATCCTAAATTGTTGCAGGTTCTTGTTGATAGATATAATGATCAGGGATTAAATATCACTAAAGATAATCTTTGTATCCTGACTTCTTCTCAACAAGCGTTAGATTTAGTTGGTAAGATTTTCTGTAATCCAGGTGATAAGGTTATTGTTGGACTTCCTTCTTATTTAGGTGGTCTTGGTGCTTTTACTTCTTATGGTGCGAAGCCTGTTGGTATCCTTCACGATGAGAAGGGTATGCGTGCTGATTTACTTGAGGAGAAACTTGCAGAACTTTGTGCTGCTGGCGACAAACCTAAGTTTATCTATGTAATTCCTGATTTCCAAAATCCTGCAGGTGTTACTATGCCTCTTGATAGAAGAAAAGAGATTCTTGCTATTGCTAAGAAATATGAGGTTCTTATTGTTGAGGATAGTCCTTATAGAGAATTACGTTTCGAGGGTGAGTTCCAACCAATGTTATTCGAATTAGATAATCACGAAGGTAATGTAATGACTTTCGGTACTTTCTCTAAGATCTTTGTTCCTGGTTTCCGTATTGGATGGATTCTTGGTGATCCTAGACTTGTTGATTATTTCGTTAAGGCTAAGCAAAATACTGACCTTTGTACTTCTCCTTTCGTTCAGAAGATTTCTGCTAAGTATATCGAGCAAGGTCTTTTTGATAAGAACTTGAAGTCTATCATTGAGATGTATAGAGAGAAGAAAGCTATCATGATTGAGTCTTTCGAAAAGTATATGCCAGAAGGTGTTACATGGACTAACCCAGAGGGTGGTTTATTCTTATTCCTAAGATTACCTGAAAATCTTGATGCTGAAGAGTTATTCAACATTGCGATTAAGAAAAATGTTGCTTTCGTTCTTGGTACTGTATTCCATTGTGATGGTAGCGGTAAGAATACTATGAGATTGAACTTCTCGTATGTTTCTAAAGAGCAAAATGTTGAAGGTGTTAAGCGTTTAGCAGAGGCAATTAAAGAGCTTATGGCTATTAAAGCTGGAAATAAATGTGGTTGCGGATGTAACTAATTACTACCAAATACAAGTATATGAAAACGGGTACCATTTAGGTATCCGTTTTTTTTTGTTTTGTATGAGATTATGGTCGTTACATCCTAAGTATCTTGATTCTAAAGGGCTTGTTGCTCTTTGGAGAGAAAGTCTTCTGGCTAAAAATGTGCTTGAGGGTAATACCAGAGGGTATATTAATCATCCACAGCTTATTCGTTTTAAAGAAATGAAGTGTCCGCTTGATGCGATAAATGAATATCTTGTTTATGTTTATGAGGAGTCGGTAGAGAGAGGATATATTTTTGATAAGCAGAAAATTGATTGGGACTATAAACCGCAAAGAATAGTTGTTAGTTCCATGCAGTTAGAGTTTGAATTTTCTCACCTTCTTATGAAGCTAAAGAAAAGAGATATTTTAAAATATAATGAGCTAATTAATTTCAAAGTAATAGAATCTCATCCTATCTTTGATGTCGAAGATGGAATAATTGCATCTTGGGAGAAAATATAAAGGAGTATGAGAGTTGTTATTCAAAGAACAAAGAAAGCTAGTGTTAGTGTTTCTGGTGTTGTATTGTCGGCTATTGATAATGGCCTGATGGTTCTGGTTGGCATTGAAGATGCTGATAATGAAGAAGATATTGTTTATTTGGTAAAAAAGATATGTAATATGCGTATCTTCGATGATAATGATGGTGTTATGAATCTGTCGGTTAAGGATATAAATGGTGATATTCTTGCTATCAGTCAGTTTACCCTTCATGCAAGGACAAAGAAAGGGAATAGACCTTCGTATATAAGCGCTGCTAAACCTGAGATATCGATTCCTCTCTACGAGAATTTTGTGAAAGCTCTTGAAGTTGAAATGGGCAAGGAAATTGGAACTGGTGAGTTTGGTGCAGATATGCAGGTGGAACTTATCAATGATGGTCCTGTCACTATTATAATAGATTCTAAGGATAAACAATAAATAGTTGCAGAATATCCTGTATGTAGTGCCCTTCATCTAATAAATTCGGGGCAATTAGGAATTAAGAATAGAGTATAGTAATTTTGACGGGTTATAATAAAAAGAAGTAGAAGACATGTGGGTTAAAACAGCTGGAGCAATATTGAGGAATAGGATAGCATTCTTAATAGCTATCTTTATAATTACAATTTTCATGGGATATAATGCCACTCACGTGGAGATGTCTTATGAGTATTCTGCCTTATTACCTGATTCTGATACTGCATCAAAGGATTCTGAGAATTTTAAGAAGATCTTCGGACAGGAGAGTAATATGATTATTCTTGGTGTTCAGGATGAGGATTTTTATGAGTTGGATAAGTTTAATGACTGGATTGCTCTTGGCGATAGTCTTAAAACAATTGAGGGTATTGATGCTCGTCTATCTCTTGCTCATGCATTTAATCTTACTAAGAATTCAGAGAAAAAGAATTTTGAGTTTAAAAGACTTTTCCCTTCACATATAGATAGTCAGGAACAGTTAGACAGTCTGGCAAAAATTGCTGAATCCCTGCCAATATATAAAGGAACTCTGCTTAATAAGGATACTCACACATACTCAATGTTTGTTACGGTTAATGCAAAAACTATGGCAAGCAAGAAGAGAGTGGGGGTAGTGAAGAAAGTTCGTGAACAAGCTGAAATATTTGCTCAGAAGCATAACGAAAAAATACGATATTCAGGATTGCCATATATACGTGTTATTAGTGCTGAGATGATTAAGGGAGAGATGTTGATGTTCATCTTGTTGTCTCTTTCAATAACAGCATTTATTCTATTCCTGTTTTTCAGATCGTTTAAGATAGTAGGATTCTGTATGCTGATAATTGGCATTAGTGTCATATGGGCAGTGGGTTCAATGTCATTGCTTGGCTTTAAGATAACATTGTTGACAGCTATGCTACCACCATTACTTATTGTAATTGGTATTCCGAACTCCGTCTTTATGGTCAATAAGTTCCATTCTGAATTTGCACTTCACGGAAATAAGATAAAGGCTTTACAAAGAATGATTCGTAAGATAGGTAATGCAACCCTTCTTACAAATCTAACAACTGCATCAGGTTTTGCTACGTTTATAGTTACATCTAGTCAGATTCTTAAGGAATTTGGTGTTGTTGCATCTCTGAATATTATGATGGTGTTTATATTATCTATCATTCTTATACCATGTATCTTTAGTTTCTTAGCTCCTCCTTCGCCAAAGCAAACGAGTCATTTAGAGAATAAGTACGTAAATAAATTCGTAAATAGATTAACCCATCTGGTAACTAGTCACAGAACTGTTTTATATATCATTGCGGCTTGTGTAATTGCTGCAAGTGCGTTTGGTATGAGCAAGATGAAGAGTACTGGTTATATGGTTGATGATTTGCCTCATGATAATCCTTTAGTTCAGGATCTGAAGTTCTTTGAGAAGAACTTTGAGGGGATAATGCCTTTGGAAGTATTTATAGATACTAAGAAAAAAGGTGGAGCTATGAAGTTATCTACCTTAAAACGAATAGATAAATTAGATGCTAGCATAAGTGAGAATCCTGATATTTCAAGATCACTATCTGTTGTTACTGCAACTAAATATGCAAACCAGGCATTCTTTAACGGTAAGGAAAAGTATTTTAAATTACCGTCTAATAGTACTAAGAATTTTATTTTATCATACTTAATGAATTCTGAGTTTAATAATAACAATAATGCATCATTTCAAACTGCTTTTGTTGATTCTACTCAGAGATATGCAAGAATGAGTTTCAGGATTAAAGATATTGGAACTAAAAAGATGGAAGTTCTTGAAAAGGAAGTTCTCGGTAAGATTAATAAGGTCTTCCCTAAAAAGAGATATGATGTAATCTGTACCGGCTCTAGTATTTTATTCTTTAAAGGAACAGAATATCTTGTTAGAAACTTAGCAACTAGTTTGATGCTGGCAATTATAATTATTGCTTCTTTTATGGCATGGATGTTCAGTTCTAAAAGGATGGTGCTGGTTGCATTAATTCCAAATATTATTCCCTTGCTATTCACAGCTGCTTTGATGGGGTATTTTGGTATTCCTATAAAAGCATCAACAATACTTGTATTTAGTATCGCTTTTGGTATTTCTGTGGATGATACTATTCACTATCTTGCTAAATATCGACAGGAACTTCATGAAACAAACTGGAATATTCGTACTTCTGTAATTCTTGCACTTAAAGAAACAGGTCAGAGTATGATGTATACATCTATAATATTATTCTTTGGATTTGGAATATTTAGTCTGTCAGGATTTGGTGGAACAGTTTCTTTAGGAATACTTGTTTCTATAACCTTGTTGGCAGCTATGTTTTCTAACCTTATAATACTTCCTTCGTTGTTATTGACTCTTGATAAGCGTATTACTAATAAGGCGTTTAAAGAGCCTTTATTGCAGATTTATGATGAGGATGAGGATATTGATCTTGATGAATTGAAGATAGATAGCTCTAAGTTCCTAACTGATGTAGAAAAAGAAGAGTCGGTATTTGTATAACCGACTCTAATATATATTTTTATTCTTCTACCGTCATTTTCTCTTTAAGAGTACGGTATTCTTTCTGGATTTTCTCAGTTAGACTGGAAGTTCCTATTCTGAATAATTGTGGTGTAAGCCATTCGTCTCCTAATAGATGTTTGATTATTGAGAGATATTGAATTGCCTTTGTTGTTGATGAGACTCCACCTGCAACTTTTATTCCAATTTTCTTACCTGTCTTATCATAGTACTTTTTCACAGCAGTTGCCATTATATAAACGGCTTCAGGCGTTGCACCAATAGGGGATTTCCCTGTAGAAGTTTTAATAAAGTCGGCACCTTCTTCCATTGCTATTATTGAACTTGTAAATATTCTTTCGTAGGACTTTAATGTTCCTGTTTCAAGTATTACTTTTAGTGTTGTTTCTTTCGTGATTTCTCTTAGTCTTTTAAGATCATTTCTGACAGTGCTTGTATCTTCTGATACAGTTTCTCCAATAGGATATACAATATCTACTTCGTCACAATTGGCTTCAACGGCTAGCTTACATTCTAGTTCTCTTACTTCTTGAAAAGATTGTACATAAGGGAATCCACCTGCAACACAGGCAACGTTTATTGTATAGTCCTTAAGTTCATTCTTACACAATTCAATGTATTTAGGAAAAACACAAACAGCAGCAATATTGTTAGTGTTGTATTTCCTTTGATTATTCTTTAGCTTGTCTAAAAAAATCTTTATAGATTCTTCATTATCAGTGCCATTCAATGAAGTATGATCAATAAGAGAGTGGATAAGTTCGATTGTTTCAAGGTTATAATTAGTCTTGATACCAACGCTAACTGCTCCATCTAACTCAAAGTTCATCTTTTCATCTGTCAATTGATAATCGTAAGTTTCAAGAATCTCTTTTTGTGTATTCATATATGTGCATTATTTTGTTTCGTGTATTTGTCTAATCTTCTTTGGAAGTGTTGCTATCACTAGATTGTAGGAGTCATTAATCCATTCCTTAATTTTAGTGTCAGATACTACACCGTTTATATATACGGTATTCCAGTGTTTTTTGTTCATATGAAAGCCAGGAATTACACAAGAATATTCTTCTCTTAATTCTATTGCTCTTTCTGGTAGACATTTAAGGTTTACTGATAACTCTTTATCAAGACTCGTTAAAGCAAACATTTTATTATGTACTTTGAAGACTAATGTTACATCGTCAAATGGTAAACATTCTGTTACATAGGGTTTTGACAGGCAGTAGTCTCTAAGTTCTTCTATGTTCATATTTTGTAACTTTAATACGAAGTTATAGAAATAATTATGATTTACAGTAACAAATGATACGATATTGACTGTAAATAATGATTATTTTATGATGAATATCTATATTGATTAATGAGTATTAGCTTATAAATATAAGGATGAATTTATTTATCTTTGGATAATAAATAGTAAAAGAAGGAATTAATGGCAAAATCGACGAAAAAGGGACTAACCCCACTTATGCAACAATATGAAAAGATGAAGAATCAATATCCTGATGCTTTGTTGTTGTTTAGGATGGGTGACTTCTATGAGACATTTGGTAAGGATGCAATTGTTACAGCTAAGATATTAGGAATTACACTAACCAAACGTTCAAATGGAGCAGCCGCTAAGGTTGAACTTGCTGGATTTCCTCATCATGCTATTGATAATTATCTGCCTAAATTAGTAAGGGCAGGACAGAGGGTTGCAATCTGTGAACAACTGGAAGATCCAAAGCAGACGAAAAAGCTTGTTAAGCGTGGAGTTATTGAGTTAGTGACTCCTGGTGTTTCATACAATGATAATACTATTGAGAACTCGGAGAATAACTGGCTTGCAAGTATTTGTATAGGTAAAAATGGATGTGGTTTGTCTCTTCTTGATTTATCAACTGGAGAGTTTTTAACAACTGAGGGTGATTATAATAGGATTGATAAGTTGTTAAGTAATTTTCAACCTAAAGAAGTACTTATACAGAAATCAAAAGAACGTAAATACGATGAGTATTTCGGTAACCAATATTATTCTTACCCAATTGATGAATGGTTTTATAATTCAGATTCTGCATACGATAGATTGAATCAGCATTTTGATACAAATTCACTTAAAGGTTTTGGTGTTCAGGAATTAGAACTCGGAATTTGTAGTTCAGGTGCTATACTTCATTATCTAGATCTTACAAAGCATGAGAGTAATGCTCATATTACCCGTCTTTCAAGGATAGAGGACAGTGATTTTGTATGGCTTGACAGATTCACGATGAAGAATCTAGAGCTTCTTTATACACCTCATAGAGGAGGTAAGACTCTTTTTGATATACTTGACAGAACAGTTACCCCAATGGGGACAAGGCTTCTTCATAGATGGATTGCTCAGCCGTTAAAGAGTGTTGAACAGATTAATAAAAGACTAAAGGTAGTAGATTGTTTATTTCACAAAAGGGAACTAAATGATAATGTAACCGAACTTCTTTCGGAGGTGGGAGATATGGAGCGTCTTGCTTCAAAGATTGCAGTTTTTAGGATTAATCCTCGTGAGTTTCTTCAATTACAGCACGCTCTTGATTGTATCGAACCTTTGCAAAAACACTTTTATGAGTCGGAATGTGATGACTTACTTGAGATTGCTAATCAGTTAAATACTTGTAGCGAACTTAATGCAAGAATAAAGAACGATATATTGGAATCGGCTCCTGTTCAGTTGGCTAAAGGCGGAGTTATTGCCAATGGCGTTAATACTGAACTTGATGAGCTTAGAGAGATTTCTCATAATGGCAAGAGTATGCTTGCTGATATGAGGGAGAAAGAGGCAGAAAGAACAGGTATTACCAATCTGAAGATTGGTTTTAATAACGTTTTTGGATATTATATAGAAGTAACTAAATCGCATTCATCTAAGGTTCCTGAAGAGTGGACCCGTAAGCAGACTCTTGTTAATGCTGAAAGATATATTACTCCTGAATTAAAGGAGTATGAAGATAAGATTCTTGGTGCTGAAGATAGAATATCTGTTATTGAAGCGGATTTATATAATCGTCTTATTGTTGATGCAGGAGAGTTTATTGCTGCGCTTCAGAGAAATGCACAATTGTTAGCAAAAGCTGATTGTCTTTCATCTTTCGCAAAAGTGTCGGTAGAGAATGATTATCATATGCCAGAGGTTAATGATACAAATGAACTTACTATTAAAGATGGTCGTCATCCTGTTATTGAACAACAGTTGCCTATTGATGAAGAATATATAGCAAATGATGTTTATCTCGATAATGATAAACAACAAATTATAATAATTACGGGTCCTAATATGGCTGGTAAATCGGCTCTGTTAAGACAAGTTGCATTAATTACTATAATGGCACAGGCAGGGTGTTTTGTTCCTGCTAAAGAGGCTAAAATAGGTTATGTGGATAAGATTTTCACCAGAGTAGGTGCTTCTGATAATATATCAATGGGAGAATCTACTTTCATGGTAGAAATGAATGAAGCGGCTAATATTCTTAATAATCTTTCTGACCGTTCGTTAGTTCTATTTGACGAGCTTGGTAGAGGTACATCTACATATGATGGTATTTCTATTGCCTGGTCAATTGTTGAGTTTATCCACGAACAAAATAAGAAGAAAGCTAAAACTCTTTTTGCAACTCACTATCACGAGTTGAATGAGATGGAGAAATCATTCCATAAGATTAAGAATTATAATGTTTCTGTAAGAGAGATAGATAATAAGATTGTATTCTTGCGTAAACTTGTAAAGGGTGGATCAAATCACTCATTTGGTATTCAGGTTGCAAAGATGGCTGGTATGCCTGTTTCAGTTACAGAAAGGTCTTTTGATATTCTGAAGCAATTAGAATCTAATAATAATGGTTCTATGGCTAAACCAGTAGGTGATATAGCAGAGAATAGAGAGGGATATCAGTTAAGTTTCTTCCAGATGGATGACCCGATCCTTTCGAACATAAGAGATCAGATATCAGATCTTGATATCAATAATCTGACTCCTATGGAAGCTCTTAATAAGCTAAATGAAATTAAGAAGTTGTCAGGAATATAGAGATATAAGTTGTTTTATTTAAGATAAATGGAATCCATAATAGTGTTAGTAGACAGGTTATTATGGATTTTTTTTGTTAGTATTCTGTTAATTAGTAACTTGAGGTTGTTAAAATAATTGATATGTAATATGAAGAAACAACTTATAATAGGATTATTATTACTGCTAAGTAGCGCAGTGATGTATGCTCAGGATCTTGAAGGGAAATGGACAGGGCAACTGAATGTGCAGAGTTCTTCACTAAGAGTTAACTTTAATATCAAGTTAGATAATGGTAAGTATACTTCTACGATGGACAGTCCTGATCAGGGGGCTTACGGAATAAAAGTCGAAAGCACATCTATATTTGGAACAGTGGTAACATTGAAAGCAACAAGTATAGGGGTGGAATATTTTGGGGTGTATAACGATAAGACAAAACTCATAGAGGGTAAGTTTACTCAATCAGGAATGTCTTTTGATATGTCTCTTTCAAGAGTTGAAGAAGAAAAGGCAGATACAAAAGGGATAAATCTACAGAATGTAGATTATAAGATAGAGGAAGTTACATATAAGAATGCTGTTGATAATATTACTCTGGCAGGAACTCTGACGATTCCTAAGAAAGAAGGAAAGCATCCAGTTGTTATATTAATTTCAGGTAGTGGTCCTCAAAATAGAGACGAAGAGATTTTTGGTCATAAGATATTTCTTGTTTTAGCAGACTATCTTACTCAAAAGGGTATAGCAGTGCTTCGTTTTGATGATAGGGGAGTTGGTGCTTCGGAAGGTGATTTTTCGAAAGCTACTACACCAGATTTTGTTAATGACGTTGAAGCTGGAGTTAACTATCTGAAAACAAGAAAAGATATTGATTTTTCTCGCTTGGGATTAATTGGTCATAGTGAGGGTGGTCTGGTAGCACCTATGTTAGCAGCAAAATCTGACGATATAAAGTTTATGGTGCTTCTTGCAGCTCCAGGAGTTAGAGGTGAGGAGTTATTATATACTCAGAATGAAATGATTCTTAAGCAGAGGGGAGCTCCCGCTAATGTTATAGACGAACAGAATGCACTAGTAAGGAAGATGTATAAATGTATCCTTGATGAAAAGGATATTAAAGTTGCAAAGAAGAGGGTACAGGAAATTATCAGACAAAACATATTAGCTAGCCCACAAGCTAGTCAATTAGATGATAACCGTATTAATGGAATTGTTCAACAACAGTCTGCTTTAGTAACTCCTTGGTTTAGATGTTTTTTGGAATATGATCCTGTGTCAAGTCTGAAAAAAGTTAAATGTCCTGTACTAGCTCTTAATGGAGAAAAAGATATTCAGGTTGAGAGTAAAGAGAATTTAGCTGCAATTGAGAAAGCTTTATCTAAAGCCAAAGTAAAATATAAAACAGTAGAATTAGAGGGATTGAATCATTTGTTCTTGAAGTGTGAGACAGGAGATGTGCTAGAGTATCCTACTTTGAAAACTAGTTTTTCTGTTAAAGCAATGGGTATTATCCATAATTGGATAATAGAACTATAGATATAAAAAAAGAGGTGAATGAATCACCTCTTTTTTCTTACTAACCTTAACCTTTACTTATGAGATATTCAGCAACTTTGTGCATAAATATCATTAACAAATATAGATTAATCTTAAGAATCTTTGTGTTAAGGAATACTTAAAACTAGGGTAGATTATTGTTAAGAAATACTTAAATATGTTATTTGATAATTGAAATCTTCATCTTGATATTTTCAAGCGGTCTGTCGTGTTTATCTGTTTGAACAGCTGCAATTTTATCCAGAACTTCTAGTCCTTCTATTATTTCTCCAAAAACGGTATACTGTCCGTCAAGATGAGGAATACCTCCAACAGTCGTATAAGCTTTTATTTGTTCCTGACTTAGAACTAATTTCTCTTTTTCTGCAATCTTATCTACTTCCTGATTAAGAGAATCAACAGCTAAATAATATGCCTTAATGTCTTCTTGTTGTAGTTTACTAAGTCTGGCTTTATTATTAGCCTCTAGTCTTTTAAAGAGTCTATAATTTCTCTTGCTATTAATTTTATCAATAGTTGAAGCTATTTCTTCCTCTGTATAAACTTTACCCTGAGCCAGATAGAATTGTGAACCAGCAGATTTTCTTTCAGGATTCACAGAATCTCCCTCCCTTGCTGCAGCAAGAACTCCTTTCTTATGGAATAGTTTACTATTTATTTCAGCTTTTATTTGATAACCAGGTCCGCCTTCTCCAAGCATCTTGCCAGCAGGGGCATCCTTAGAATCAGGGTCACCACCTTGAATCATGAAACTATTTATAACTCTGTGGAAAAGAGTACCATCAAAGAATTTCTCTGAAGTAAGTTTTATGAAATTATCTCGATGTAGAGGAGTTTCATCATATAGTTTTACTTTCATGTTCCCAAGAGAAGTCTCTATCAACACTACTCTGTCTTTTGTTCCAAGTTTTTTGTTAGAACTGCAGGCTGCAAGCGTGCATACAATAGTTACTAGTAATAATAATTTTCTCATTTTCTTATTTTTTTATAGTTGGGTATTCTAGTTCTTTCCAATCATGCAATCCGTCTTTGAGCTCATAGATATTTTTGAACCCCAGTGCTTTTATCTTTTTACTTGCAGTCTTGCTTCTATCCCCATGTTTGCAATATATAAACAAGTGAGTTTCTTTGTCAATGTTCATTAATACTCTAATCATATCTTTACTTGAGGCAATAGATACTGCATCTTCTAAGTGTTCCTTTTTATAAGTTTTTAATTCACTACAATCAAGAATTAGTTTGTCTTCACATTGTTCCATCTTAATAAAAAAATCGGAGGCACTTAGTTTTTTTACCTTATTTTGCCCAATAGCGATAGAGGATAGAATAGTTAGAACTACAATCAATAAATATCTTTTCATTTTAGTATATTTTTTTTAGTTCTGCACCTTTGAAATAGTGTTTTAAAACTTTTTCATGGTTATAACCTTCTTCAATCATTTTTACAGCACCTATTTGACACAGTCCGACACCATGTCCCCAGCCAGCTCCATAGATGTTAATCTGATTAGGAATATTATTATCATACTCACCATATTCTATAACAAAAGCAGAACTATATAAATGTGATTTAGACAATACTTTTCTTATTTCTAATTCTTTACCAAATATGTAAGTTTTTTTAGTTCCGACAACTTCTAATTCGTATATCCTTCCTGACCTGCCCCTTTTTAGAGGAGTTAACTTTATGACTTGTCCAAAATCTATTCCGCTTCTTTCTTTAATTATTTCTGAGATCTCTTTTTGCGAGTAGCATATATGCCATCTATAGAAATTTGTTGTTGTGACATCATAATCATTTAATACGGTGGATAGTAAGTTAGAGTCAGTTATGTTACAGAATGCATCAGGAGTTGTTTTTATCCATTCTTTTGCTTTCTCTTCATTGGTTAAATCTATTTTAATCTGATTGGAGGCTGAGTCTTTTATGGCCGTTAAATATTCAACTTTCTCATCTTCCCAGACATTCTCAAAGTCTTCAGAAACACCTCCACAACATTTAGAGAATCTAGCATCGCAAATTTCATTATTGCTATAAAGAACAGTGCCTTTTGTTGCTTCTATTGCATTAATAACATTATTGGTACTTGCCCTTGTAATTCCTTGATATCTCTGGCAGTGGTCATCAGCGCATACATCAAAATTTGAATGCTCTTCACGTCCGTACCATTTAATTCTTTTAGTATCAGTATCTTCAAAGTTGAATTTCTTTTGTTTGTCTGCATCTATCCGAGAAAGAACCCATGAACGTGAAATAATAGCATGAGTTTTTAGGTATTCTTCTGATGCATTTGCATTCATTTCAGAAGAGATAACAGAAACAAGATATTTTTCTATTTTTACATTATTGATAGCTGAGACGTTATTGTCTTCTATTATTAGATCCAGATCGCCGCAGAATCTTTGATTTTCTTTCTTTTCCCAGTGGAAATCAATACCAATTGTTACATCCTCTATTTCAAAGGTGTTTTTATCTTGCTTAGATGGTAGTATAGAAATCTCTTTATTTGAGTAGATAACGTTGTCTCCAGAATCAAATATTGTAATGATGTCATTAGATATCAATGCATTATATCTACCATATAGTAGTATTCCTATGTTTTTGATGTAGTATTCATTTAGTAGATTTATTGTTATTTTAGTACCTAGACAAATTCCTACTTTAATTTTTGGTTCTTCCATTTCTGATATTATTGTTTGATAAAATCAAAAATACGAAATAATTATGAAGAGTTCTATTGAATAAAATTTTAAAATATACTGAAAATTTTCTGTGTATTTTCTTTATGAATTGAAAGTATGTATTATATTTGCACTCACAAAACACAATGATTGTCCCATGGTGTAATGGTAACACAGCAGATTTTGATTCTGTCATTCTAGGTTCGAGCCCTAGTGGGACAACAATAAAAAAAGGAGGCTTATGCCTCCTTTTTTGTTATTAGTTCTTGTATAATATAATCTGCAGTTGCAGTATTTAATGCAATTGGTACATCATTAATAACAGCTGTTCTGATAAGAGTCTGAATATCATGTTCATGACCATGAGGTGTTTGTTGGTCGATTAGAAAAACGATACCATCAACTTCTCCTTCTAGAATCTTAGCTGCAAGTAGAATATCCCCTCCGTTAGGCCCATGTCCAAATGGCTTTATATCTAGGTCAAGCATTGAATTCAACAGTTTTGAGGTGTTAGAGGTTCCAATTAACTCGTGCTTAACTAATTCATCCTTGTGTTCTTTTGCCCACTGTAATAATACATTCTTTTTGTTGTCGTGTGCAACTAGTGCGATTGTTTTCATATGCATTTTTTATAATTGTGTAGTATAAAAGTAGTTTAATTGTTAATTATTACATATAAACTTGCGATTAAGTTTTTGTTACAGTCTTCTTTTTTTTAAGAATGTACTTTGTTAATGAAAAAAGTTGTAAATTTGATGTTATAACTAATAAGAACTAGTATGAAACGATTAATTAGCTTGATGGCTATTATAGCTATCTTAAGTGTTGGTTTTTCTTCTTGTAAAAAGAAAGTAAAGAAAAAGAAAGTTGTAAAGAAGGTGGCTGTTGTTAAGCGAGATACAGTTGTTGCTGAACCGGAGCCAGAGCCAGAACCAGAACCACAACCACAAAAATATTTCTTAATTGCAGGATCGTTTACTGTTGCTGAGAATGCAGATGCATATAAAATTAAACTTGAAGATTTAGGATATGAATCAAGAGTATTTGAAACGTATGATGGTTATTTTAGAGTTTCTTATATGGGGTTCTCTGATAAAACTGAGGCATTGAGAGTAATGAATGAAGAACGTAGTAAGGAAGGATCTTCTAACGTTTGGTTGCATATTCCACGTAATAATAACTAGTTTGTTATGAAAAAAGCTTTGATTTTAGTTTCAGTCGCATTTTTATTTATTTGTTGTGATAGAACGCAGTTCAATAAGGAGAGTTATACTAAAACTAGAGTGAAGCGTATCGTTTCTAATAAAGTTAATAAAACAGATAATAAAGAGACTGTTCCTGTAAAAGGGAATAGTCTTTCTCAATCTACTAGTGATATTAAATATCATATTATTATTGCTAGTACAACAAATAGAAAAACAGCTTTAGCTATAGCAACATCTTATAAGAATAGAGGATATAATGCTAAGCTAATTCAATCGGAAAACAACAGATTTAGAGTGAGTATTGATTCTTATAAAACTAAAGAAGAAGCATGTAAAGCTAAGATTGAATATAAGATTAAGCTTAAGAAAGAAGGTATTTGGATATTACCTTTCTAAGAAAGAAATAGTGTCCCGAATACGCACAAAAATCCCCAAAAGAATCCAGTATATACCTGAGTGGGTGTGTGTCTTCCTAATAATAGTCTTGACGACCCCAATAAGCCTGTAATAATTATTATAGCTAAAGTCCAATATATGTGTCCTCCTAAATATTGAGAGTATACAAAAAGTACTGTAGCACATAGTCCACCTATTGCCGACATATGCATACTTATTTTCCAGTATAGAGATATTATTGCGACTCCTAATACAACGATCATCATTGCTTTGTAGAATGACTGTAATATGTTAGTCATAGGAATTTTACTTATTAGAAAAAATCCCATAAAGAAGAAAATTACAGAAAGTATCATTGGTATTATTCGTTCTCTTCTATCATTTAACTTATATGACGAAATAATCTTTTGGAATTTGAGAAGAGGCAGTACGCTAATAGGCATCAGGATTGTTGATACTATTACGATTATATATGAGAAATTCTTTATTGTTTCTGGTATATAGGAAAATAAAGTACCAGAATTGAAGATTATAAATACAGCATATAAAGGAATAAATACAGGGTGAAAAATGATTGATGTAATGTTAGCTATTTGCTTTAGGGTATTTTGCATTTAATAATTGTTGTTTATAGTTCTTTTCTAAGTCTGGCAACAGGGATATTTAGTTGTCCTCTGTATTTTGCCACTGTTCTTCTTGCAATTTTATAGTTCTTATTACTTAGTATTTCAACAAGCTCATCATCAGTTAAAGGTTTGCTCTTGTCTTCAGAGTCAATGACTTCCTGAAGAGCATTCTTTACCTCATTTGTACTTATTTCTTCACCAGTTTCAGTTTGCATACTCCCACTAAAGAATTCCTTTAAAGAGAATATACCAAACCATGTTTGTATGTATTTAGAGTTAGATACTCTTGATATTGTTGATACATCAAGTTTTGTGATTTCTGCAACATCTTTTAATATCATAGGTTTTAACTTAGATAAATCACCTGTTAAGAAATATTCTTCCTGTAATTGAATTATCGCAGTCATGGTAAACATTAAAGTTTGTTGTCTTTGCTTTATTGCATCGATGAATGATTTTGCAGAATTAAGTTTATACTTAACAAAAGCGACAGCATCTTTTTTTTCTTTAGAGACATTTCCATTATTGTCTTGTATATCTTCTATTATATCAAGATAAGAACGATTAATTTTTAATTCTGGTATGTTTCTGGAATTAAGACTTAGTTCAAGTTCTCCATCAGATATTTCAAGAATGAAATCAGGTATTATTTTATCAGCAGCTTTAACGTAAGGTTCAGAACTAGTTCCTCCCGGTTTAGGATTAAGTTTAATAATCTCATCAATAGCAAGTTTGATTCCATCATTTGTAAGTTTGAATTTACGCTGAATCTTTTCGTAGTGTTTTCGGGTAAACTCATCGAAAGTATGTCTAAGAATCTTGTATGCATTCTCTCTTGCTTCAGAAGGATGAAGTTTATTCTTCTTTCTAAGCTGAATCATTAGGCATTCTCTAAGATTTCTAGCTCCAACGCCAATGGGTTCAAAATCCTGAATGATTTCTAAAATACGAATCAACTCTTCTTCAGTAGTATCTATGCCCGTTGTAAAAGCTAAATCGTCAACAATAGCCTCAAGGTCACGTCTGAGATATCCGTCATTATCGATATTGCCAATAAGATATTCAGCAAATGCTTTTTCTCTATCAGATAGGTTTCTAAGTCCTAATTGGGTAAGTAAAGATTCCCTAAAGCTGGTTGCGCCAGCAAAAGGGATATCTTCTCTTTTATCATCTTTTGAATAGTTATTCGTAGATAGTTTGTAAGAAGGAGAGTCAGTCTGATTAACAATCTCATCAATTGAGATATCTTTCAGGTCTGCTTCATAGTCTTTATCATCACCAGAAGCAATTTCATCCTCAGAATATTCATGGCCTTCTTCAAGGACAGGATTTTTTTCTAGTTCCTCCTTAATCCTTTGTTCAAGTTTGAACGTAGGAAGCTCAAGCAACTTAATAAGCTGTATTTGAAGAGGATTAATCTTCTGAGAAAGCTTTTGTTGTATTCGTTGTTTGAGCATATGTTGTAATTAATTAAAATTCAGCGTTATTAGGTGTTCTTGGGAAAGGAATTACGTCACGAATATTACCCATTCCAGTGATGAATAAGATTAAACGTTCAAATCCTAATCCAAATCCTGAGTGTTCAGCAGATCCATATCTTCTTGTATCAAGATACCAATCCATTTCTTCTGCAGGTATTCCTATTTCTTCCATACGTGTTAATAGCTTTTCAAGATTCTCTTCTCTTTGTGAACCTCCAATGATTTCTCCAATACCAGGGAAAAGAACGTCCATAGCAGCAACAGTTTTTCCATCTGCATTTTGCTTCATATAGAAAGACTTAATTTCTTTAGGATAATCAGTGATAATTACTGGTTTCTTGAAATGTTTCTCAACAAGGAATCTTTCATGCTCTGATTGCATATCAACTCCCCATTCGTCAATAAGGAACTTAAATTTTTTCTTCTTATTAGGCTTAGAGTTTCTAAGGATATCATAAGCTTCAGTATAAGTAATTCTTGCAAAATCTTCTTCAAGAACGAACTTAAGCTTCTCGATAAGTTCCATTGATTTCTCGTCAGCTTTCTTACCTTTTTCTTCCTCTTGTAATCTCTTGCTTAAGAATTGAAGATCATCCATGCAGTTGTCAAGAGCATACTTGATAACGTACTTCATAAAATCTTCAGCAAGATCCATATTGTCAACAATATCGTAAAATGCCATCTCTGGTTCAATCATCCAGAATTCAGCTAAGTGACGAGTAGTATTTGAGTTTTCAGCTCTAAATGTAGGACCGAAAGTATATATCTTACCAAGTGCCATTGCTCCAAGTTCTCCTTCAAGCTGACCTGATACAGTTAGATTTGTAGCTTTACCAAAAAAGTCTTGTTTGTAATCAACCTTACCTTCTTCGTTCATTGGGGGATTTACAGCGTCAAGAGTAGTCACTCTAAACATTTCTCCAGCACCTTCAGCATCAGAACCTGTTACTAATGGAGTATGAAGATAGTTGAATCCATTTTCATTAAAATATTTATGAACAGCGAATGACATAGCGTTTCTAACACGGAAGATAGCTCCAAAAGTGTTAGTTCTAAAACGTAAGTGGGCATTCTCTCTTAAGAACTCTAAAGTATGTTTTTTAGGTTGAATAGGATATGTTTCAGGATCACATTCTCCAAGAATTTCAATCTCTTTAGCAGAAATTTCAATGCTTTGCTGACCAGTTGATTCAACTAATAATCCTTTCACACAAATAGCAGCACCTGTAGTAATCTTATTTATATCATCCTCATTAAAATTCGGTACATCAACAACGATTTGAATATTATTGATAGTTGATCCATCATTAAGAGCTACAAAATTAATTTGTTTGTTACCTCTTTTTGTTCTAACCCAACCTTTTATGGTTACCTCTTCTCCAGCTTTCCCTGCTTCTAGCAAGTCTTTTACCGATAATTTTAATGTTCTCATTTTATTTATTCTTATATATGAACTTACTCTACAAAAATATATTTTATTATCTAAGAAAGCAAACGGATGATTTTAAGTGTTTTTTAGATGAATAAATCCGATATTATGTCATTTGAGACAAACATCCCCTCTTCTGTTAGAGAGATAGAATCAGCTTTCTGTATGATGTGTTCTTTGTGGGCTTTAATTCCTTCTATTATGTGGTTGTAATGTTTTATACCGAACTCGTTATTAACAATGTTCATATCTATGCCCCATATAGTTCTTAGGGATGTCATTATGTATTCATTGAATCTATCATTATCGCTAAGTTCTTCTGTTTCTACTGATAGGAGTCCTCTGTTTAGGTAGTCAAGATATTTCTTGTTGTTAGAGCAATTCCATTGTCTGGAAATCTTATTGTAAGAGTGAGCTCCAGGACCAATACCTAAATATTCTTTTTGTTGCCAATACGCAGTATTGTGTCTGGAGTATAAGTTGTCTTTGCAGAAATTAGATATTTCGTAATGGTTAAAATTGTTGCTTTTGGCCCATGCAACCAATATGTCGTATTGTTCTTCGCATTCCTCATCAGAAAGAGGAATAAAATCACCTTTTCTAAGTCTATGTTCAAAAACGGTGTTAGTATCAATACTCAGACAATATGCAGACAGGTGAGAAACGGGTAAATCTTCAATCTTCTTAAGAGTATCCTTCCATTTTCCAGAATCTAGACCTGGTATTCCATATATTAAATCAATGCTAATAGTGTCAAAACCAACTTCCTTAGCAAGATGAATTGCTTCGATAGCTTTCTCAGCTGAATGGCGACGGTTAATGAATAATAGTATATCATCAAATAGACACTGAATGCCTATGCTAATTCTATTTATCCCTATATCTTTTATTTCTTTTAGATATTTTTCTGATAAATCTTCAGGATTTGCTTCAATTGTTATTTCTGCATTTTCAGAAACAGTATGTGTATTATGAATTTTTGAGAGTATCTTATTAATGTCAGAAGCATCTATAATAGAAGGTGTACCACCTCCGAAATAGATGCTGTCAATATTTTCTTTACTCAAGTAATCCTTTCGTATGTCAATCTCCTTGATTAGAGCGTCAATCATATTTTCTTTGTCCTTCATGGAAGCAACAGAGTGAAATCCACAGTAGTAGCATTTTGAATGACAGAAGGGTATGTGTACGTATATAGATGCCATATATTTTTGTTTTTATGAAGATACAAAAATATAATAATATCTACTTTATTGCTTTTGTTTTTAGCTTTCCTTGGTATATACGCACTATTGAACTGTAGCCAATGGCTCCTATTATTGCAGGAAAGACCCAGCCCATTTCGTAGTTTACCAATGGGAATGTGTATACAATTTCTTTTATATATGTTATAGGTTCTCCAATGTAGAACAGACTTGTAAATAATATGGTTCCTCCTACGGCTCCTCTGTATATGTTTTTGCTGATATTACCTTTATCAACAATGTTAATAAGAACAAGAACAATGATTGCAGGATATGAAATATTAAGAATAGGACCTGCAAACTTTACGATGTTATCAACACCTAAGTTTGATAGTAAAAAGCTAACTATTGTGATTGTAATTACATTGAATCTGTATGTTAGTTTATTGTTTGATATTTCAGTAAAGTATTCAGCAACAGTAGCTGTAAGTCCTGCTGTTGTTGTAAAACAAGCAAATAGAACAGTAATAGCAATTACCCAGATACCCATCTCTCCAAAAACGTTATTAACAAGAGCGACAAAGCATTCTGTTCTAGATAGGGTATTGTCAACAATTCCACTACCGGTTGCACCTAAATATATTAATCCTCCATAAACAAAGCCAATGATACTAAAAGCAACAAGGCTACTGTTAATAGTCATCTTGATTTGTGTTTTAGAGTCGTTGTATCCCTTTTCTTTAAGAGCAGAAAGTATTATAGAAGCAAACATAACCGCAGCTACTCCATCGAGAGTTTGGTATCCCTGTAAGAAAGCATATGTATAAACATTGCTTTTAGTTGCGATTGCTTCAGTTCCAATAGGACTGACTATATTTTTAATGATAATAGTGGCTAAAGATATTAATAGTACTGGAGTTAGCCATTTGCCAATCTTATCTATTATTCCTTTGGGATTAATGACAAAGAACAATGATGTTGCAAAATAAATAAATGTAAATGCATACTGATTTATATCTCCAAAGATTGGAGTAAATCCTAATTCGTAGCTTACTGCCCCTGTACGTGGAAGTGCTAATAATGGACCAACTGTTAGCATTAGAAAAATACCCATTGTGAGACTAAATTTCTTTCCTACTTTATTTCCAAAATCAGTAAAAGTACCTCCTGCTTTTGCAATTGCTATAATTGCTAATATCGATAAAAGGACGTCTGTAGTAAAGAATCCTGCAATAGCTTGTAGCCAATTTTCACCACTAAGGACACCCAGTTGAGGGGGGAAAATAAGATTCCCTGCTCCAAAAAACATAGCAAATAATGCCAACCCAATAACTAAACAATCTCTCCTCTTCTTCATTTGCTTTATTTTTTAATTTAAGTAGACAAAAATAGCCGAAGAGAAAAGCTTCTAATATGATATTTGTCAGTGTGTTATTTGGTTAGTTTTTTAAAAACATCTTCAAGGTTCTCCTGCTGAAGTTTTAATTCTATTAGCATGTAGCTATTCTTTACTGCAAATGTGAATATTTCTTCTCTTATGTCTTCGGATGATTTAATTATGAATCTGTTGTGATCAAGGTTATCAACACTGTTAATATGCTCAATTTCTTGGAGTTTGCTATGATTGATTGTCGTTGTGAATTGTACAGATGTAATTAGCTCAGACTTGTTGTTAACAATGTTTGTAACGACATCATCTGCGACAATCTGTCCGTCATTAATAATAATTACTCTGTCGCAGATAGCTTCAACTTCTTGCATTATATGGGTTGAAAGAAGTACTGTTTTATCCTTACCAACCTCTCTGATAAGGTCGCGAATTTCTGCAATCTGATTAGGGTCAAGTCCAGTAGTTGGTTCATCAAGAATTAAGACATCAGGATTATGAATTAAAGCCTGTGCTAGTCCGACTCTTTGCTTATATCCTTTTGAAAGTTGTGAAATTTTCTTGTTGTGTTCCTTTGTTAATCCTGTTATTCTTATTACTCTTTCAACACTTTCTTTACACTCTTTTTTAGGAAGATATATGTTGGCAACATATTCAAGATATTCTCTTATATACATTTCTGTATAAAGAGGATTGTTTTCTGGAAGATAACCAATGTGTTTTCGTGTTTCTATTGGATTATTCTTGATATTATTTCCTAAAACATAAACTTCTCCATTGTCGGCAGATAACAATCCAGTAATCATTTTCATAGTGGTTGTTTTACCAGCTCCATTAGGCCCTAGAAAACCAGTTATTTCTCCAGCTTTAAGAGTCAGGCTAATATTATTAACTGCTTTTTGTTTACCGTATGTTTTTGTAATCTCTTTTATTTCTACTGACATATCTGGGAATTATGAATTAGGGATTATGAATTAGTACAAATTCATGGTTAGCAAAGTTAATAATTTATACGCTCTCTTTTAAATCATTTTTTAATTTCGCTCATATACAGTACTTTTGAGGTATAATTCCGAACAACATGACAAATAGAAGAAAAAGCATAGAGATTAGTATTGCAGACTTGAAAATGGGAGCGGAACATCCTGTTCGTATTCAATCAATGACTACCACTAATACTCTCGACACAGAGGCTACTGTAGCTCAGGCTATTCGTATAATTGAAGCAGGTGGTGAATTAGTGCGTGTTACTACTCAGGGTACTAAAGAAGCTGAAAATACAAAGAATATTAAACAGGCACTTGTTGATGCAGGTTATAATACCCCTCTTGTAGCTGATATTCACTTTAATCCAAAGGCGGCGGAAATTGCAGCTATTTATTGTGATAAAGTGAGAATTAATCCAGGCAACTTTCTTGAAAAAAGAGCTGTTTTTGAAAGTGTAGATTATACTGATGAGGAATATGCTCAGGAGCTCGTTCATCTTGATGAAAAAGTATCTGCTTTTCTGAAAATTTGTAAGGATAATAATACAGCCTTAAGAATAGGAACAAATCAAGGTTCTCTTTCAGATAGAATAATGTCGCGTTTTGGAGATACTCCAGAAGGTATGGTTGAGGCAACAATGGAATTTTTAAGAATCTGTAAGAAAGAGAAATTTAATAATGTTGTAATTTCTCTAAAATCCAGTAATACTGTAGTGATGGTTAAGGCTGTCCGATTGTTAGTAAATGCAATGTCTTATGAAGGCATTTTTTATCCACTACACCTTGGTGTAACAGAGGCAGGAGAGGGAGAAGATGGAAGAGTGAAATCGGCTGTTGGTACAGGAGCATTGCTACTTCAGGGATTAGGTGATACAGTAAGAGTATCCCTTACAGAAGAGCCAGAGCTTGAGATTCCAGTGGCTGAAAAATTAGTTGAGTATGCCGTTGCAAGAAGAGATGAGATGTCTTTTGTTGATTCGTTAGATAAGAAAGCTAAGTATGTTCCAGGATATAAAATGCCACTTGTATTGGTTGATTTTTCCAATCACGATATACCTTCTTTTGAAATTCCAGAAATCACAGGTTATGAAAAAGATGGAATAGCAGGAAGTGAAGAATTTCAGGAATGGAAAGAGGTTAATCAGCCTGCTGAATTTATATATATAGATACATTAGGTCCGGGGCTTTCAGCTGTACCTAAGCAGTTAAATATTGTTGTACCTGAAGCCATGTGGGATGTTGCTCACGTTTATAACAGGAATGCTTGTCCTATGTTTACTCAGGAAGAGTACTCTTCTATTGATTATGCAAATACAGAAGCTAAATATCATTTCTTAGAACTAAAGAATACGTCTTTTGATATAGCTGAATTAAAGAAAGATGAGAAATTAGTGGTTGTTATTAATACTAAATACCCTTCTTACCGTGATATAGCATTGATGTTAGCAGAGGTAGGAATACCTTTCTTCATAAAGTCAGATTATTTTGAGAATATTTATGATGAATTGGCACTTAAGGCTGCTATTGATTTAGGTCATATGTGTATTGATAAATTATGTAGTGGATTGTGGGTTTCTAATACAGGTAAAATTAAAGAAGAAGATATTAAGAAATTGACTTTTGGTATTCTTCAGGGAGCTCATTATAGAATGTCTAAAACAGAATTTGTTTCTTGTCCGGGCTGTGGTAGAACACTTTTTGATTTAAAATCAACTGTAGCAAAAGTGAAGCAAGAATTATCTCATCTGAAGCATCTGAAGATAGGAGTTATGGGCTGTATTGTCAATGGTCCTGGTGAGATGGGAGATGTTGATTATGGTTATGTAGGAGCAGCAAAAGGGAAGATCACTTTATATAAGGGAAGAGAAGTAATAAAAAGAAATATACCTGAGGAACAGGCACTTAAAGAGTTGATAGGCTTCATTAAAGAGAATGGAGACTGGGAAGAAAGATAAAAAACGAACTCTTAACTAACATTAACTTTTATTGAAACTTGCTAACATACTTATACCCTATATTTGTAATGTAAAAGAAAGTAAAATAGTTTTTTCATAAGTTTGTATAGTTTAAGTTAGTTTGATAAGAGCCCAAAGAATAGAGTTAAATCTATCCTTTGGGCTTTGTCATTTAATCATCCTCGTTTTTTGGGATAATAGTAGTTACAGTATCTTCATTCTCAAGTGATGTATTGTCAAAGGAAAGTGTTACAGTTTCACCTCTCTCTGGATAATTGACAGAGATAACTTTGTTTTTACCTTCTGTTAAATCGAATTCTTCAACCACATCCTTACCTTCTTTTAGTTTGCAAGTTACCTTTACAGTTATTTCGTCATAACTAATATCATCAACTCCATCAAAGTAGTGAAAAATCAAATCACTTGGTTTAATGCGAAGACCATTATTTTCTCCTTCTATGGTATATGATTTTACACTAGGACCATGTTTCTTTTTATTTGAACGTAACACTTCAACTTTTACAGAAATATAATTTTCTAGAATATTAGTACTATTGTAATATACGACAACATAGCATTGTGCATTTCTAGGACGGAAATCTAAAGCAATTGTCTGATGAGTACTAATATCAATCTTTTCAGTTTCTGCTAAAAGAAATCTATAACTAGGTTGAGATTCTCCAATATAGAATTGGTCTATTATTGTTTGTATGTTTTCACTGAAATTAATTGGACCTTGATATTCAGAATCTATTCCTATAGTGTTTGTTCCTGCGTAGAATCTCTGTTCTTTTTGTTCAATACCATTTATAGTTATAGTATTATCACCTCCTTCTTGTAGTCCTATTTCATGACTTACCCACTTATCACTAACTTGATTGTATATGAAGAGACTCTCTATTTCTAAAGGCACTCCAGATCTTTGGTAATAGCCAGATACACGATTAGGAGAAGCTGATGTATTTGAGGCTATATTAACAGAAGTAAATTTTGTAGAGAAGCTTACATCAGTCAGCTTAGGTTTAGGAGTTGT
>Ga0193964_1000137_pt1 | contig 35809 bp, 31 predicted proteins | sample FB_7_MG_FD_140323 | JGI IMG/M metagenome (GOLD analysis project Ga0193964, IMG submission 140323) | Microbial mat bacterial communities from the Broadkill River, Lewes, Delaware, United States - FB_7_MG | ecosystem: Environmental > Aquatic > Freshwater > River > Microbial mats | place: USA... | reverse complement strand
CTACACTTCGACCACCAATCCGACCGGGCAGTGATCAGAACCAAAGATATCATTATCAATAAATGCATCTTTTACAATACCGTTTTCAATGAGGTCACGGGTGACAAAAAAGTAATCAATGCGCCACCCCGCATTATTTTTCCTTGCATTAAAACGGTAAGACCACCACGAATATTTCACCGCTTCAGGGTAAAAATGGCGGAAGGTGTCCACATACCCCATATCCACCATTTTATCCAGCACATCCCGCTCGATACGCAAGAAGCCGGATCGTTTAGCGTTAGGCCCCGGATTTTTCAAATCGATCTCATTGTGGGCCGTGTTAAAATCCCCCGTGACGATGATTGATTTTCCGGCATTTCTTAATTCTTGTGCATAATCAAGAAACCAATCATAAAACGCTAATTTATAGGAAAGTCTTTCATCGTTCATCTGGCCATTGGGAAAATAGATGTTAAACAAAACAAACGTTTCAAAATCCATTCTTATTATCCGGCCTTCACCGTCATACTCGGGCTTTCCAAACTGTGTGGTCACAGCATCCGGTGTAATCCGCGTGTATGAGACCACTCCGGAGTAACCCTTTTTAACGGTCGAATAATTCCAGAAACTTTCATAGCCGCCAAACCGAATCATCTGGTCACTGCGCTGATCCTCCTGGAGCTTTGTCTCCTGGAGCATGAGAATATCCGGGTCCATGCCGTTTACGGAATCAAAAAAATCCTTTTTCAAAACCGCACGAAGCCCGTTCACATTCCATGAAATCAGTCTCAATTGTTTTGCTTCACTCATAGTACTCTTTAATTATGGATCAGAGGATCTAAAATTATCCGTCCATATCAGCCAGATAATCATCATACATGGTTTCCAGGCCAAGTTTATGCTTGGACTCTTCCTGGGCAAGGAGCAGAAACAGTTTTTTTGCATCGGCATTATCAGTCTGGTCTGCCAGAAGAGTATACAGCTTAACGGCTTTTTCCTCATTTTTCATGGCCAGTTTCAAAACCTCGGGCATAGGCATGCCTTTTTCATAGACGGACTCCACCATGTAGTCGCTTATTTTAAGGTCAGGGATTTTCTTGAACTCATAGTTGTCAATCTTCTCCTTGTTTCCGGAAATATCGGAGAGCATCGCCGCATGCTTTTCTTCCTCTTTGGCAAAATCAAGAAAGGTCTGTTTCAGTTCTTTGGACGTCGCCTCCTGGGCACAAGATGTATAAAGACTTACAGCTGCATTTTCTCTGTCAATGGCAAATTCCAGTATTTCATCCACGGATTTAAAATTCATTTGGTATTACCTCCTTTGCTGGTGTTATGCTTTAATTCAATATCCAGTAAACCATTTTCATGCCGAATACTTACCCAAATTGTCAGCAAGTTCTATACCATAAAATTTGGGAAGATCAAATAATATCGTGTACTGTATCACATTTGACAATGATATCATAGAGTGCCGGATAAGCAGTATAGTGAATTATGGTAAAAACATGTTTCACACAATTTTGTCTCGGGCAAAGTTGTGTCACTAAGTTAAGAGCCAGTTTAAAAATTAGGGGATCGAAGTGAAAGCTCATGAGATTGCAGCTGATTTATCTATTGTCCGACCAAAAACCACAAATTTTAATCCTCGAAATACACCATGTATTCCTCCGGTTAAAATTTGCATCCGCCTTGTACTCGACAAAATTTCAAAATTTTCGTTGAGACACTATCTAAAATCGCTATTCGAACCGCCCGGTGATATAATCTTCTGTGAGCTGGTGCAGCGGATTTAAAAATATCTGGTCCGTGGGCCCTACTTCAATGAGATCTCCCTGGTGGAAATAGGCTGTACGCTGGGAAATCCGAGATGCTTGCTGCATGGAGTGGGTCACAATGGCAATGGTATAATTGTGTTTGAGTTCATCAATGAGTTCTTCGATAATGGACGTGGCAATGGGGTCCAGGGAGGAACAGGGTTCATCCATGAGGATCACCTCCGGGTTCACCGCAATCGCCCTTGCAATGCACAGACGCTGCTGCTGCCCGCCGGACAGACTGGTGCCCGGCATTTCCAGCCGGTCCTTAACTTCACTCCAAAGACCGGCCCTTTTCAAAGCACCCACAACCAGTTCGTCGGTCTCGTCCCGGTTCTGGACAAGGCCGTGAATTCTTGCACCATAGGCAATGTTATTATAAATGGATTTGGGAAAGGGATTGGGTTTTTGGAAAACCATGCCCACCTGGGCCCTTAACGGCACCACATCCACGTCGTTGTCATATATATTTTTTCCGTCCATGAGGATCTGCCCGGTCACAAGACACCCTTCTATGCTATCGTTCATCCGATTCAAACAGCGTAGAAAGGTCGATTTTCCGCATCTGGAAGGCCCGATCACGGCAATCACTTCGTTGCGACCAATATCCAGGGTAATATTGCTGATGGCTTTTTTGGAGTCGTAATAAACCGCCACATCTCGACAGCTCATCCTGGCATTTTCAACCGCAGTCTGCCCCACGGTTATCCGTTCTGTCCGCTCAACCAACGGACGTCGCCCAAGCCTTCTGAATACATGACCGGTTGCTTGTTTTTGATTCATTTTTCTTTTTATTTAACCTTAATTAAGATCATCCAAAGTTAAGGGGGTCAATTCTTCAACAACTTTTCGATAATGCCGCCGCTCTTGCCTGGGCATGGGAATCAACCCTTTTGTTGTTAGATATCCCTCATCCCCCCAGGTATTTTCACTGGTGAACTCAGCCAGATACTCCCTCATACCAGGGATATTGTCGACATGAGCCTTTTTAACATAAATATACAAGGGCCGGAACACGGGATAGGACCCGTCGGAAATGGCCTCAAACGTCGGTTGCACACCGTTAATAAAAGAACCCTGTATCTTATCCGTGTTCTGGTCCAGAAACGAAAAGCCCAAAACGCCTAACGCCCCAGGAGATTTGATCAATTTTTCCACAATCAGGTTATCATTTTCCCCGGCCTCAATATAGGCTCCGTCTTCTCGAATGGTATTACAGATTATCTTGTATCTCTTTTTATCGGTTTTTTTCAATTTCGCTATCCACGTAAATGCATTTGCACCACCTTCCACGACCAGTTCCACTAACGCATCACGGGTGCCGGATGTAGGCGGCGGCCCAAGTACCTCAATTTTGGTATCAGGAAGTGATGGATTGATTTGCTTCCAGGTCTTATAGGGATTGGGTTGCAAAGCGCCTGTATCCCCCGCCACAGGAACCTGTTTTGCAAGGCCGAGAAACAGATCTTTTCTGGTCAGCCTGAACACCTGGGCCTTCCTGGAATTTGCCACAACAATGCCGTCATAGCCGATTTTCACCTCAACGACGTTTTTTACACCATTTTTGAAGTCTTTTTTCAGCTGGCTTTTTGTAATCCGGGACGAAGCGTTGGTGATATCCGGATACTTTACGCCGATACCGGCGCCAAAAAGTTTATGTCCGCCGCCGGAGCCTGTGGATTCAATTTTTGGGCTTTTATAGCGGGTTTTTTTCCCAAAATTTTCTGCAACAACAGTAGCGAAAGGATAAACAGTAGAGGATCCGACAATGGAAATATAGTCCCTTGCGGCATCGGCACCAGCCTGGACCATCCCAAAAATCAATAAATAAATCAGGGCAATCGAAGCGACAATCAATTTTTTCATGGGTAACTCCTGAAATATGCTTTCTATAACAGCCAGGGGCTGATCTGGTCTATCGACACCAAGACTCAACCCATAACGAATATTGAACGATCTGTGAACTTGACAAGTTATTGTCTTTTTTGAAATATTTTACTCAAAATAACAGCCGTGCCGTTCATAACCATCAAAAAAAACAGGAGCACCATGATGGCAGCTGACGATTTTTCCAAAAAAGCCCTTTCCGGACTGCCTGCCCACAGGAAAATCTGTACGGGCAGTACCGTGGAAGGATCTGTGAACCCGGCAGGGATATTCGCAATAAAGGCCACCATACCAATCATTAAAAGAGGCGCAGTTTCTCCAAGGGCCCGGGCCATGGCGATAATGGTGCCGCTGAGCATGCCCGGCAGTGCCTGGGGCAGGACATGATGCACCACCATCTGGACCTTGGAGGCACCAATACCAAGACTTGCCTCACGAATGGAAGGCGGCACCGCCCTTAATGAGCAACGGCCGGAAATAATAATGTTTGGCAGCGTCATCAAAGCTAAAACCAACCCACTTACAACCGGGGCGGATCTGGGAAGGCCGAATAAATTTAAAAACACGGCCAGCCCCAGTAACCCGAATACGATGGAAGGCACGGCGGCCAGATTATTGATGTTTACCTCAATAATTTGTGTCCATCGGTTTTTAACGGCAAACTCTTCCAAATACACAGCCGCCGCCACCCCAATGGGAAAAGAGAGGGCCAGCGTGACAATAAGGGAGTAAAAGGAGCCACAGACCGCCCCACGGATACCGGCAAGTTCAGGCTCCCTGGAATCCCCTGCGGTGAAAAAGGTTTTATTAAATACCTTTTTGATCTGTCCCTGCCTAACCAACTGATCCACCCAGGCAAGCTGCCGGTCATCAATCCGTCTTTGGGATTCGGGCTTGTCTAAATCAATATGCCCTTTCATCAGCATGTCCACATCAGCATCGGCCGGCACCCATATCTGAATGGTGGTTCCGATCTCATCTCGGTTTTTGGCCACAAAATCCTGGAGTATGTAAGCGGCGCTTATGCTGACAAGACCATACAATTTTCGTTTGTCGGTCTGTTTTGTCACATCGGAAAAAACGGACAACAAAGAATTATGAATCAATTTGGAATAATTTGCACTTGCAAGGTCATCCTTGTCTATGACGTCGGTATCCAGAAAGACATCCAACCGGACCACGGTCTGCTGAAATGCGGTATACCCGTTAAAAACAATAGAGATCAACAGCAAGGACAGAAAGCTTAAGCTGATAATAATGGCTGCACACCCGAAAAAACGAAATCTGCGCTCTTTGCGCTGCCGCTTGTTCAGACCCTTTTTGACCATATCTATGGTCCTAACCCTATCCGGTACACCATTTAAATTATTCATAATGCGCCCGATACTTTCTGACCACAGTGAGGGCCACCACGTTTAAAATCAAGGTAACAACAAACAGCACAAACCCCAGGGCAAAAGCAGCCAGGGTCTTGGCACTGTCAAATTCCTGCTCCCCCACCAGCAGGGAGACAATCTGCACGGTAACTGTTGTAACTGCCTCGAAAGGATTCGCGGTCAGGTGTGCAGACAGGCCGGCTGCCATCACAACAATCATGGTCTCCCCAATGGCCCGGGACACGGCCAGCAGTACCCCACCCACAATGCCGGGCAGGGCTGCGGGCAGCACTACGTTTATAATGGTTTCACTCCGGGTGGAACCAAGACTTAGTGCGCCGTCCCGCAAGGACTGAGGCACCGCATTGATAACATCATCGGATAAAGAGACCACAAAAGGAATAAGCATAATTCCCGTGACGACCCCGGCAGCCAAAGCGCTTGCCGAAGATACTGAAATCCCCAGGATATCACCCGCATCCTTGATGGCCGGGGCCACAATAAGGGCGGCAAAAAAACCATAAACAACCGTAGGTATGCTGCCCATAATACCCAAAAGCGGCTTGGCAATACGTCGAAACTTTCCATTGGCATATTCAGACAGATAGATGGCAGCCATAAGCCCTAACGGCACAGCCACACACATGGCAATGCCGGCAATGAGCATGGTGCCGAAAATAATAGGAACCACCCCAAATGTACCGGAAGAGCCTATCTGTTCTGCATGAACTGCCATCTGAGGGCTCCATTCAAGTCCGAACAAAAATTTATGTATCGGCACAATTTTAAAAAATCGAATCGACTCATAAAGTACGGAAAGGACAATGCCGATGGTGGTGAAAACAGCCAGGACGGCACAGGCAATGAGCAGAACCTCAACAACCTTTTCTACATGATTTCTGGCCCGAAAGTTTGGTGTGATTTTTAGACACACACCGACAATGGCAGCCATGGAAATTGTCGTTATAATAACGCCTAACGCAGCTTGGGCGGTCATCTCAAGGCTTCTGTAATGCGTGGCAGCACCCTGAATGGCAGGATTGACCTGAACGCTCACAATATTACCGGCCACAATATTTTTGATATCATTGACAATAAGATTAAGGCGGGCGTCAGGCAGGAATCGGATCGGGTCTGGAAGATCGACAATAACCATTTCCATGATGATGGTGGATTGAAAAAAATGCCAAAACAAAAAAACAATCAAGGCCGGCACCGCACACCAAATGGAAGTCAGAGTCCCGTAATAGAAGGGTCTGGAATGAAGTGCACTTGGACCGCCTTGGGCTGCGCAAACAGAAAAGGCCTTGCTGCGGCCTATAAAAAACCCTGCAACGGTCAGCCCCCCAAGGGTTAAAAACAAATGAATCAATGTCATTCGTGTTCCTTAAAAATTTGGAATACTTTTATTTTTATGCATTCAATAAAAATCTTGTTCAAATTTATTAGATTCGGTTTAATATTGTATTAGCAAAAAGTTAGTATTGTGTTTCGCCCTCGCAGTTTTTTTCTCCTTTAGGCCTTTTCCATGCTAAATCCGACACTGATTTTAATTGTCATGTAAGAGCCTGTTTAAAAATTAGGGGATCGAAGCGAAATATCATGAGAATGAGAGCCAATGTTCTCAAATTTTATGTTAATAGCCGGACTATTGGCCTAAAATTTGAGGGATTGGGGCCATTTTCATGGGATTGCAGCCGATTCATCTATTTTTAAACAGGCTCTAAGAATTTTTGTCGTACACCGGATGACAAAACACTATGATTCCAATGGTAATATATAAAAATTAAAATTGTATTAGATTTTGGTGAGAACTCAAACTATCAGGAAAGATTGAAGGGATGTAGAATGGAAAGGGAAAAGATGCCGGCCCGTTAAAGCCCGGGCCGGCATGGGTTTGAATGGGTGACTTTGCGTTTAAACACTATTGAGAAGTGTTTTTTTCATCAATATCGTTGAGTAGCTGTGAAAACGATTTTTGGCCGAGGAATTCACCGAACTGGGAGCGGTAATTATTAACCATACTCACCCCTTCGATGTTGAGATCAAACACCAGCCATGGATCTTCGCCCTGCCTGTACATCATGTAGGCAATGGGAATTTCAGTACCATCGTCGGTAATAATCTGGGTCTGAACTTTTGCGTATTCCCGGTCTTTTTTCGTTTTGCGCTGCTCATTAAGATAGACCACCTTTTCATTGGTATAGGTTTCAAGCTTGGCTATATAGGTATTTTCAATCAGACGCTGGAACCGGACCGTAAAATCCTGTTTTTCTTCCGGAGTTCTTCCTCTCCAATGTTTCCCAAGACTGGACTGGGCCATACGCCCAAAATCAAAACCATGCAGGACAATGTCGCGAATTTTTTGCCTGCGGACTTCTTTGTTCTCATCCCCTTTAAATTCCGGTGTTTTAAGCACATCAAGGATAGCGTCAATCTTGACCTTAAGGGTCTGTGTGGCTGATGAGGCGTCTTCAGCCATGGCCTGTTGGGAAAAAACAAACATTGCAGAAAACATGAATGTAAAAAGAACCAGTGTTCTGATTGTTTTCATCCGTTTTAATCCTTCAAATATTGCCAGTCTTATTTAAATAAAATAGCGTCAATCACCTGAAAGGGGAAAGGGGCGGATAAATTTTTTGCACCCTGACCTTTGGGGCCGGCTTTGGGTTTGTGGCCGGAACCTGTAAACGAGGCTATTTGACCATCTTTATACTCAATCTGGTAGTTGGGGCGGATACCTTTGCCCGTAGTGCCGAAAAGAACTTTTGATTCGGAATCGGCTGCCATATTTTTCAGTACTTTTTCAAGAAATGTTTTTGATAATTGTGCCACCCGATCAATATCCCATTCAATATTATTTTTTACCCGGGAGCCCGAGGATGATGCTGTTCCCTTGGTTTTTAACTTGGAAATCCTGTCTTCCATACCCCTGAGCTTCATTGCCAGATTCTTAACCGAACGTTCCTGGATATCTCCTGAAGCCTTAGGCGTCAACTCGTCCAATTCACCGAATGCCTTGTCAAAGCAGGCCCTCGACTCATCCACCTCCTTTTTTTCTATAAGCTGGTCCATTTGTTCACACAAACGGTTGATGGACAGTCTTGATTCACGGAATTTAGTGGGTTCCATTATTACCTCCTTCATGTTTAACGCAAACTGTTTAACCGCCTGTTTTGTCTGCCCACCCCCTTGTTTTTTAAGGTTCTTGGGCACCTGAAACCGGCGCAAACATGCTGCAATTGATTCGTTATTGTTTCAATACTCTACACTGGCTGCATATTTATTTCAAGAAACAGCCTAATTTTGATACACAGATGTTTCTTTACATTCCTTTTTTTTGCTCTTATATTCTGGACATGAAATTTTACGCAGTGGCCAGGGGCCGAAAAACAGGAATATTCACATCATGGCCCGAGGCCGAGCGCCAGGTTAAAGGGTTTGCCGGCGCCAGGTTCAAAAGCTTTAAAACAAAACAGGAGGCATTGGCCTTTATAGAGGATCCGTCCTACACAAATTCTGTGTCTTCAACTAAAAATTTTGATTGTGCCGCCCCCCAAAAAAAGACAGGGAAGCACCAGCCAACCAATTATGAATACCCGAAAAATGCCGTGATCGTATATACGGACGGCGGGGCCATCGGCAACCCTGGTCCCGGGGGATATGGCGCGGTCTTTGAAACAGGAGAAACCTTTTCCGGCGGGTTTAATCTGACCACAAACAACCGCATGGAACTGTTGGCTGTCATCGTGGCCCTTGAGGCCCTTGAAGGCGAGACCCGTCCCATCTGCGTGCATTCGGATTCCAGATACGTTGTCAACGGTATTACCAAAAACTGGGCAAAGGCATGGAAACGCAGGGGCTGGAAAAAATCCGACGGCTCCCCGGCCATGAATCCGGATCTATGGCAGCGTCTCCTGAATCTGCTGCAGGATCTTGATGTTCGGTTCATCTGGGTAAAAGGCCATGCCGGCAACCCCTTGAACGAAGCCTGCGATCATCTTGCCAATTCAACAGCACGCATGCCCGGCCTGCCGGACGACACAGGTTATCTTAAAAGTCGTATAGAAAGGGTATAGGGGACTTTGGAAAAAGATAAAAAGATCTCTTTTTATCAATGAAACAGCGAATGTATCCAGGCAAAAAATCCAGTTTTAGACGAATTGGTTTTAGTTTGTTTCAGCTTAGTCGGCATTGATTTTTTTCTATTATTAATGTCTTGATGTTGACAAACCGCGTTTTCAGGTTCGGGGACGGTTTCTTTTTTTGGGGGAGCGATACCGGTGATGCTTTCTGATTTTTCTTCCAGGGAGGCTTGGATCTCATTGATGACCGCTTCTTGAATTTCCTTTTTAGACAGTGGTAATCCCGATTGCCTGGCGATCCATGTGGATTCAAGAGACGTGACACAGCCATCACCGTTTTTTCCAATGCCGGACATGGAGGCAACGGCATAGGCAAACTGAATCAATGCCGCTATATTTCTATCCTTTTCCGGTGCCGACTCCGGATTCTGGTAAAATTCAATACCCGTACAAACCCGGGAAGGGATATGCCAGATCCCCAACAATTTTGATGCGATATTTGTGTCTGTAGTTCCGAATTCATCCAGCTGCGCAGTATGAACAGTTTCGTTTAATTTAGCTGCGGTTTGAATGCATTTTGAAAATTCAAAAGGATATTGAATCGCAAGAATTAATTTTCCAATACCATGAAGCAATCCTGCAATATAAAGTTCACCCGAAGTAACATTCATGCCCAGGTTCGGATGCCCCAGACGTCTTGCCGCATTGGCGCAAGCCCAAGAAAAGGCCCAATACTCCCGGGTTTGAAATCCCTCTATTTCAGGAACTTTTGGGAGCATACGCTTGAAAAAATGAAGACTTACGGAATCAATGGTCTCTTGAAGTCCGATACGGGCAACGGCTGACCGCAAACTGTAAACCTCATCGACGCCCTTGAAATACGTGGAATTTGCCAATTGAAGAATCATGGATAAAAGCCCTGGATCTGAATCAATGATCTTTACAAAATCATCCACTTCTATATCATTAATTGGTTTTCTGATTAGGGACATCAGTTTAGGCCCATTGGCCGGCATGGGAGGTATTTTGACTTTTGAATTTAAAATATCCAATGCTATTCCATTGGCAATGGTTTCTTCTCCCTGTCTTTTTTCTTTAGCCGTCATATTATTCCTATTAATTGAAGTCTTATCACTTAAAGATATGATTCCGAGTAATTACCATGGGCAGACTTGATCTTTCATGATGTCTATCCACAACAAAACACAAAAAAACTCCAATTTCAAGAAGTTAAAAATTCCTTCGGTGATTTGCATTTAAAAAAATTGTCACCGGTTTGAATTGGGAAAGGCTGCCGGGAAAAAATCCCGGCAGCAGGAGAGAAGAGAAATGCCGCTGTCAGGCGGCTGCGACGTCCAGTGTTAAAAGGTACACCAAATTTTTTTGAAGGGTTTTATAAAGAATATTATCGGTACCGTAATGCTCGGTCACAATGGACATGGACTGCTCATAGGCAAGCAGCGCTTTATCCCATTCCCCGGACATGGTGTGCAAATTACCCAGATTATTTAAAAGTTTTGCCACCAGGCACTCTTTTTTCAACTGACGAGTTAAAGCCAAGGCCTGATTTATATGTTTAAAGGCCGTATCAAACTTTCCGGCATTTCCGGCTGCCATGGCCGTACGGTTCATAAAACCAATGTCCTTGAGAAGGGATCGTAGGCATTTTTTTTGTTTATGCGGCATTGATCACATCCTGTGTCCATTCATTTATGTCTGATTCTTCAGGCTCTCCGTCAATTCTAAGGGACTCACATACGAGAGTGGCACCAATCTTCACCAGGCGTTCTTCAAGGGCATCCACAGCACCGCAGAAATATTCATAGGATGAATCTCCGCACCCAAATACGGCAAACTTCTTGCCAGATAAATTTAAATCCCCATTCATATTCTCATAAAAAGGTACAAAATCTTCCTGGAATTCGATCTCATCTTCTCCCCAGGTGGAGCTGCCAAGCAGGTACAAATCAAACGCCTCATTTAAAATATCTACATCAACATCAGACACATTGATTTTTTTAATTTTGTAATCAGCGTTGGATAAATCTGTTGAAATGGTATCAGCAACAGACTCGGTATTTCCGGTGGTTGATCCGTAAACTATCAGCGCGCTTTTCATAAGTCCCCCCGAATTATTAATTTAACCTTGTTTAATTTTAGGCACGACTAACAATAAAAGCTAAAAAGACACCTGTCAAGTGTTTTTTTAGACGGGGGTGATTTTTGTGGTGGAAACTTATCAGCCGCGTTTATAAACTTAAGCTGACCGGGACAACCGGTCAGCTATAAAGATCAGATCACACCCGCCAGCTCGTGCTTCAGGGACCTGCCCATCAGCCGTTCTACGGTTTTTTCAACAGGACTGTTCTCAAACAGAACAGAATAGACTTCAGCACAGATGGGTAAATCGACATTCAGCTTTTTTGACATGTTATATACGGACCGGGTGGTCTTGACCCCTTCAGCGACCATGCGCATTTCCGAAATAATATCATCCAGACACTTCCCCTGCCCGATCTGTTTGCCGACAGTGTAATTTCTGCTGAGAAATCCTGTGCACGTCAAAAACAAATCACCGACGCCGGCCAGCCCGGAAAGGGTTAAGGGATCCGCACCCAGGCGGGTGCCCAAGCGGTTCATTTCCGTCAGGCCCCGGGTGATCAGGGCAGCCCGGGGATTAAGCCCCATATTCAGACCGTCACAGGCACCGGCAGCAATGGCGATAACGTTTTTCATGGCCCCGCCGATCTGGGTGCCTACAATATCATGGTTAACGTAGACCCGAAAATTGGGTGCAGCAAACACCTTCTGGATAAATTCGGCCACTTCTTTTTTCAGCGCTGCCGCTGCCACCACCGTTGGTACTCCGGCGGCCACTTCCTTAGCAAAACTTGGGCCTGACAGCACGCCAAAATTGTGGTCCGGCAGAAAATCAATTATTTCGGACAGGATATCGGTCATGATCATGTGGGTTTTATTTTCAATACCCTTGGACGCACTGACGATAATGGTGCCCGGGGAAACAAACGGTTTCATCTGTGTGGCCACGGCGCGCATACAATGGGAAGGCACAACCATGAGCACAAGATCTTTTCCGGACACTGCTTTTTCAATGTCATTGGTGGGTACAAGCTCCGGGGGCAAACTGAACCCGGGCAGAAAACTTCTATTTTCCCGGTGAAGGGTAATTTCCTCTTTTACTTCGGGTTCAAAAGCCCAGTGATCCAGGGTAAACCCTTTATCCGCAAGCAGTTTGGCAAGTGCTGTTCCCCAGGCACCTGCCCCGACAACGCCGATTTTTGTATTCATGATATCCATAGACGATTTTATTCCTGCCCGTCCCGGCAAAATTTTGTCCGGGCGGATCATTGATTTGTTAAAATTAGGTTAGCTTTTAGAGCCTGTTTAAAAATTAGGGGATCGAAGCGAAATCTTATGAGAATAAGAACCAATTTTCTCAAATTTTCTGTTAATAGCCGGACTATTGGCCGAAAATTTGAGGAGATTGGGGCCATTCTCATAGGATTGTAGCCGATTCATCTATTTTTAAACAGGCTCTTATATATTAATTTTCCAAGAGATTCAACTTCAGTTTATATATCCTTTCTATATTATTTCAGCATTTTTGCATGCCACCCACCCCACCTTATCTTTGGCAAAACGAATTTTCATATGATTGTCTTTTTTTTCCAGAACCCGCACCTGGGTTCCGGCATGCAGGTCAAACAAAAGTGTGGCGTTATCCATGGTTCCGGAACGTACACCGGCCTGTTCAGCAAGAATAACGGCCTTTAAACCCGAGTTAATTCGGTTGTATTCAAGACCGGTGGCTATGGTTGTTCCGGCAAAAAGCAGGAAAATAAAAATGCCGAGGCCTGAAAAGATCTGTCTACTCCTCGCCTTTTGAGCCGTTGCCCAAATGAAAAAACAAAAAGAGAGGGTGATCGAGGCATACTGAAGCCATTTCAAAGAGACCAGGCCTTGCCAGAAATAGAGGATTCCGACAAAGGAAAATTTAGGTTCTTTTTTATCTTTTAAAAGGCTTTGGGCATAGGCTATATTAAACTTTAAATCCGGATCCGACGATGCAAGTTTTCTTGCCCGCTCATACCAGAGGATGGCCCGACCTAAATCCTTAGCTTTCAAATATGCATTACCGGTATTGTAGAAAAGATCCGGATTGTTCACGCGGGTGTTGGCAATGGACTCAAACTGTTCAGCAGCAGCAGCATAATCCCCTGCCTTATATGCGCGCACCGCATCCACAAACATACCGGCCTTGTCTTTTTCAGCGTAAATTTGTTTTGGAACGATGGGGTCGACGGTATCCTGGGCAGTCATGCCCGTGCCCCGGGACATGAAAAGGCAGCCCCCCACACAAACCACTATCATGAGCGTACGGATCAGGGATGACACCTGGGTAAGACAACTTCGTGCAGTATTCTCATCCATGGGCTTCCCCCCAAACCGGCTCGCATCCATGGTATCCATCAACTGTGTGACCTTGTCTACGGTTTCCTGATCCCGACCGCTGTGGGACAGAATCTGCCGGGCTTCATCCCGGGTCAGGCTTTCGCCCCCTTTGCCGCCCCGGGCCAATACAGCATAGGTGAGCGCCGACGACAGACCCGGCAAAAACCCAGGATCATCAAGAGAGATTTTACGCACTTTTTTTAGATAACCCCATGCTCTTTTACGATATTGCTCTTTCAGGGATTTTTCCCTGGCGCCAAGACGCATGGCAGTGTTTGCCGCCCCAAACCCTAAAGCCGGCAGGCAGACAAAAAAAACAAACCAGACCATGGAAAGACAGGGAGGTGAATGAATACTTGCAATATCGTCTTTAATATCCAGAATATCTCTGTTCTGAATCGTCACCTCGGACTTTTTGATTTTGGCTGCCACCTGTGTTTTCGCACCCGCATTTGCGGCAGGGGTCCCATCCACAACGGTCACAGGACCGCCCGGCTGAACGTCAAGGGTTAAAGGCGTCGTGGTAATGGTTTTATACGTATTTGAATCCGTATCAAAAAATACCAGACAAAGGCCCGGGATAAGCGCCTTTCCTGGCACAGAGGCAACCAGGGCCTGTTTGAACACTTTGTGGCCCTCAAATCCCTGTTCGGTGACCTGTACATCCTGGGTCGGAGTATCTTCATACACCTTAAATATGTCCGTATCCAGGTTCAGGGCAGGCAAAGCCGCGTCCATAATATTTCCCGTTCCTTTAATAATAACGGTCAATGTGGCGGATTCGCCTGTTTTTACGGTATTTTTGTCCAGTTCGCTTGATATGAAAAATTTGCCCACAAGACCAGAAAAGGGTTTATCTCCTTTATATTCCGGCAAGGAAGAGACCGTCAGGTCCACGGAATTGGACGCAACGCGCACAGGCTTTGATGGTGTGGTATCAAAAAACGAATCACGGAAAAACGGATCTCGTTGCCTGGCACGCTGCATGGACACCTGGACCACAAATACAGCCGGTGGGATGGTAAACTGCCCGGGGGCGTCCGCCTGGACCAGATATTTTGTCTCATTCACCATAAACGCACGGCCGTTTATGGTCCGGGTGTATTTAGACCAGTCCGTCACCTGCTTGGCGGTCAGACTTTTAAACTGAGGGGCATCAAAGGAAGCGCCCTTGATCCGTTTTGCCACACATAATTTCAAAGTATACACGGCCTGCTGGCCCGGCACGATGCGATCGCTGCTCAGGGACGCTTCGGCAAAAAAATCGCCTTTGTCATCATCGGTCTGCGCCGATGGTTCTTTCACTAAGATTTTAATTTCCCTGGTCAAGACGGATTCGCCGTCCCGGACACAAGCAATGGGCGGGATCGTCAGAACACCTGTTTTTAAAGGAATCAACATGTACCGGTATATGACCTTATGATTCCATGTGCCGTTGATATAGCTTCTGCTGGACTCGGTGCCGGCCGGATTCACCTGGAACCCGGAGATGGCGGATGTGTCCACGTTGGCCTCACCACCATCCACAACCACTTGCAATGACACAACATCCTGGGGTGAAATCCGGGTCTGGTCCACCTGGGCTGCAGCGGTAAAAGCAAGGGCCGTGCAGGGCAGGCAAAAGAGCAGCACTGCGATGCTCCAGCCTGTCATATAAAGAGATGTTCGATTCATCATAGTAAAATTACCAGTCTTTATCATTGTTCCGTGCTCCGGTTTGGGGAATCAGGGCCATGCCGGGTTTATCTTCCAGGCGGTTGAGACGGTTTTCAATCATTTTTGACTGTGCCGGCTGCATGTTATCCTGTCCTTTTTGACCTTTCCCGGCTTTTTTTGCCTGGGCAGCCTGGGACTGGGTATCTTTTGCCGACATATCCTGCTGCTGGTCCTTTTGGGGCTGATTGGGCTGCGGGGAATCTTTCCCTGATTTATTCTGCTGGTTTTTCCGGCCCTCTTTATGATCCTGTCCCTGATTCTGTTCTTGAGACTGATCTTTTTGATCCCGGCTGTTCTGTTGATTTTGGTCCTTTGGGTTTTGATCCCCCGGATCCTTGTTTGACTTATCTTTATTTTGTTTATCCTGATCTTTATTTTGGTCTTCATTCTTTTGTTGATCTTGCTGCTGCTGTTTTTTCTCCTCAAGCTTTTTCTTTACAAATTCAAGATTTTCTTTGGCCTGGGTATCATCGGGGAACTCTTTGAGCAGGTTCTGATAATCTTCAACGGCTTTATCCAGATGGGTTTGGCGATAACGGGTGTTGGCAAGGTTGTACAGGGCGTCGTGTTTAAGTTCCCTGTCCTTTGCCTTCACAGCCTGGGCAAAGTTGGATTCAGCCAGATCATATTCGCCGGCAGCATAGGCAGCCGCCCCGATATTATAATACAGACGCGGGTCATCGGGATTTTCAAGCTGGGCATCAATAAAATGTTTTTTTGCCTGCTGGAACTGCTTATTTTCCCAGGCCTGCATACCCTGCTTCACCGGGGACGTCCACAATCCTGCCCTGGCAAGCCCCGGCGCCATCATCACCATGGCAATGGCCAGACAAATCAACGAACGGCCACCGTTGAGACCGCGTTTCCGGCCAGATCCCTGGGGAAAAACAAGTTCTGCAATCAGCAGCAGCACACAGGGAAACAAGGCCCATTGAAACCGTTTTTCCCAGACCTTTTTGCGCCCCTGGGTCAGTTCTTTTCGCTCCATGGTGCCCAGAATATCACCGGAATAGATCTGTTCAAGATCCATGTCCCCGGCCACAGACCGTTCATACCGGCCCTGGGTCATGGCAGTAATTTTTTTAAGCATGGTTTCGTCCACTTTCGACAAAATAATATTGCCTGCACCATCCTTTTTGAATCCCCCGCCCTTGGCCGGGATCGGGGCACCAGCCGGGTCCCCTACCCCTATGGCGAAAACACGAATTTTTTCTTTGGCTAATTTTTCCACCACTTGGGTCAAGGCGGCGTCATCACCTGCCGTATCTTCACCGTCGGTGATGAGAATGATGGCTTTTCCCGCAGTGGATGAAGGATCTAACCCGTTGTAACAGGTCTCAAGGGCGGCGGTCAAATCCGTACCCCCCACGGGCAGATAATCCGGGTCCAGGGCATCAAGAAAAATCCCGAATGCGTTATAATCAACGGTTAACGGACATTGCAGCACCGCAGCCCCGGAAAAGGCCACAAGCCCTGCCCGGTCCGAACGCATCAACCGGGTCAAGTCAATGATTTCTCGTTTGGCCCGGGTCAACCGGGTGGGAGATACATCCTGGGCCAACATGCTGCGGGAGCAGTCCAAAGCGATCATGATGTCCACCCCTTTCTGGGTGGTTTTCTCCCAGCGATACCCGGCCAAAGGGCCGGATAAGGCCACCACGGCAAATCCTGTGGCAAGTACGGCCAAAACCGCTTTTACCCATTTGGGGCCATAGGAAAACCCGGGCAGGATATGGTCAAACATGGAAGCATCTGCATACCGGGCAACAATCTTTTTGTGCCGGGAAATGCCATACACCAGCAATCCTGCCAGGGGCAACAGTCCCCACAAAAAAAACAGAATATTAGGATGGTCAAATTTCATATGTGCATCCTTTTAACACCTTAAGGAAGTTCCATAAGTCTTGTGCTGCCAAACCCCAGACATACAAGGTACAGCAGCAGTCCCGGGATCAAAAACAAGGTATAAAGCTCCTTGTAATCCACCCATTTATCCACCTTGACCTTTGTTTTTTCCATTGAATCAATCATCTTATAAATGGAAGCAAGGCTGTCGGTATCTTTGGCTTTGAAAAAAGTTCCCTCGGTCTGTTTGGCAATTGAACCCAGGGCATCCCAGTCCATATCCACCCGGCGGTAGACATACTGCTTGCCAAAAAGTCCGTCCACAAGAAAAGGAGCCTTACCCTTAGCCCCCACGCCAATGGTGTGGATTTTAATCTTTCTTTGGGCGGCGATCTTGGCGGCCTCCTGCCAGGACAGTTCCCCGGCATTGCTTTTTCCGTCGGTGAGCAGAATAATAATATTGGATTTGGCCGGTATATCTTCCAGACGCTTTAACGAAATGCCCAGGGCATCGCCAATGGCGGTACTGGGTCCTGCAGCCCCGATCTTCAAATGATCGAGCATAAATGCAATGGTGTTGTAGTCCCGGGTCAGCGGAACCTGGGTAAAGGCATGGGTACCGAACACCACAAGGCCGATGCGGTCCCCTTCCCGTTTCATGATAAAATCGGAAACTACCCCCTTGACCGCGTCAAGACGGGTGACAATCTTGCCTTCATGTTTAAAATCAAGGGCTTTCATGGACCCGGACAGGTCAAGGGCCAAAACAATATTCACCCCTTCGGTCTCCACATTGACCTTGCGCTCTCCGGCCTGGGGCCGGGCAAGGGCGATAATCATCAGGCTTAAGCCCAGCACCTTTACCAGGGGCATGCACCGGGCCGCCAAAACAGCGAAACTGAATGGTACCCGGGAAGTACCGGTCAGACTTGACACCCGGAGACTGTGGTCCGAAGATTTGGAAACCCATTTGAATGAAAACCATCTGGTGCTTTTGGCCGTGTGAACCAGCAACCAGATCCAGGGCAGGATAAGCAACAGCAGAAACCAGGGGGAGGCAAATCGAAACATCAGGCACCCTCCGCATCTTCTTTGGCTGTCGCATCTGCGATCATCTGTTCAATCCGGGCCACAAGGCTGCCTGCAAGGGCCAGATCCTGCTGCATACGCCCGGCATCCAGTGCCCCTTGGGCATCCAAGGGCATGTACCGGATGGGATCACACCGGTTCTGGAACTGAATCAATTCCGTTTTAAGACCGGTATCCAAATGCTTGAGGTTTTTTACTGCCATGGCCATCTCCTGGGAGGTCATCTCGGAGCAATTGATTTGAAACGCACCTGAGACATAGGCCTTTAGAATACGGCTCAGTTCAAAATAAAAAATTTTGGCATCCTGGCCAAAACCAGCCATGCATTGTTCCAGGTCCCGCACCGCTGTCTCATATGGGGAGAGTAGAGGCAAAGCCTGGGGCACCTGTCTCTTTTTCTTTCTTTTTTTAAACCAGTACCAAATGATCAGGGAAATCAGCGCAAAAAGCACCAGTGCCCCTGCACCCCAAAGCAGCGCCCGGACCAGTCCCGGATCCATGCCTGTCATCACCGGCGGCCTTATGTCATGAATATCTTCAAGCATCAGCGTCTGCTCTCCCGAAGCATAAAATACCGGGTCAATACGTCGGATACACTATCTGCCGTGGTGATATCCACAAGATCCACCCGGGCTTTGGTAAACACCGACGCTGTCAGGGTATGGATTTTCTGCCGTTGATCCGTATACCATTGCCGCATTTTTTTACTGCCCGCGTCCATAAGTGTTTCTTCCCCGGTTTCAAAATCCTTTACCCGTACAATACCGGCACAGGGCAGTTGAAAGGCGCCGTCATCAAACACACGCATGCCCACCACCTCATGCCGCCGCTTTAAAAGGCGCAGGCTTTTTTCATATTCCGGGCAGAGATAATCGGAAATAACAAAGGCAAAACTACGCTTTTTACTGATTTTTGCCATGAAATCCAGGGCACAGGCTACATCCGTGCCCACGCCCTTGGGTGCAAAGGTAAAAATCTCCTTGATTACCCGCCAGATATGAGCAGAGCCTTTTTTGGGAGGGATATACTTTTCCACCTGGTCCGTGAAAAAAATCATCCCCACCTTGTCATTATTTTTTATGGCGTTAAATGCCAGAACCGATGCCAGTTCCGCCACCTTTTCAAGCTTGCTGCCTGAATGGGTCCCAAAATTTAAAGACGCACTCATGTCAATAAGCAGCATAACAATGGATTCGCGCTCTTCCCTGTACAGTTTGACAAACACCTTGCCCGTACGCGCCGAAACATTCCAGTCAATGGACTTGACATCATCGCCCGGGGCGTACTCGCGCACCTCTTCAAATTCAATACCCGAGCCTTTGAACACAGACCTGTATTGTCCTGCCATCAGGGTATTGACGGTTTTGCGGGACTTTATATGAATCTGCTTGATCTTTTTTATGATATGGGCAGGAATCATTTCATGATCACCTAATATTTAATAGTATAGGAAATTTCATCTTCTAACAGCTAACGCCTGACAGACAGCCCGAATGGCGAAATTTTTTCTATGGTACTTCTACGGAATCGAACAAATCCGCCACCACCTGCTCGGTTGAAATCTCTTCGGCCTCGGCCTCAAAGGAGAGCAAAATTCTGTGGCGCAGCACATCAGGTCCGGCAAGTTTTATATCCTGGGGTGTCACATAGGCCCGACCGGCCAGAAATGCGGTAACCCTTGCAGCCTTGGCCAGGAAAATGGTGGCCCTGGGCGAAGCCCCGAACTCAATATAATGACCTGTCTGCATTTTGCAGGATTCCGGATTTCGTGTGGCAAAGATCAAACTAACAATATACTCTTTGAGTTTTTCATCCACATACACCTGATCCACCAGGCGTTTTAATCCGGCAAGGTCATCATAGGACACAACGGGCGAGGTCTCTTCTACTGCGGCAAAGCTCGTCTTTTTAAGAATTTCAAGCTCCTGGGCCCGGCTGGGGTATTCCACCAGCACCTTGAGCATGAAACGGTCCACCTGGGCCTCGGGCAAAGGATAGGTGCCCTCCTGCTCAATGGGGTTCTGGGTGGCAAGCACCAGAAAGGGAGAGGGCAACGCATAGGTGGTGTCGCCGATGGTCACCTGGTTTTCCTCCATGGCCTCCAGAAGTGCCGATTGCACCTTGGAAGGGGCCCGGTTGATTTCGTCGGCTAGGATAATATTGTTGAACAGCGGACCTTTACGGGTAACAAAATCCGTGGTTTTGGGCCGGTAGATCTCGGTACCGGTCAAGTCCGCAGGTAAAAGATCCGGGGTGAACTGAATGCGTTTAAAATCTGCCTGGACAGCAGCAGCCAACGCCTTGACCGCCGAGGTTTTTGCAAGACCCGGCACCCCTTCAATTAGCACGTGCCCGCCGGTGAGAAGACCTGTCAACAGGCCGTCAACCAGTTTTTCCTGACCCACCAGGGTTTTGCCCACCTCGCTGCGGATACGATTTACCAAAAGATGAGCGTTCTCGATCTGCTTTGTGATTTCTTCCATAACTTGTTAATCCTTATGTTCTATCCTTTATTTTGGACCGTTATTAACGGCGGCCGCAAAAAGGCCCGGCCCTGAATGAACAATATTTTCATTTTAATATACTGCGCGCAAATGTGCTGTCAAATGACAAAAAGGTTATGTTTAGCGCAAAGGGGTTCAATGCTACTCTTTAATGAATTGAACTTCAAATAAAACATGGCTATATTAGTACAGGTTAACACGTCATGTTGCATGTTGCAGATCGCGAACCGACAGATGTTCCCCGCCCCTATACCTCCATAGCAGTGGCAACAAATTAGCCTGTGCTAACCGAATAATTATCAAATACGCGATGAGGAGTCCACAATGACAAGAGGAAAAGTGACGATTATAGACGGTGGCATTGGAAGGGAACTGGAACGACGCGGAGCGGCGTTCAAACAGCCGCAGTGGTCCGCACTGGCCATGATGGAGACACCCTGGATGGTCAAAGAGGTTCATAAAGCATTTATTGCAAGTGGTGCTTCGGTCATAACAACCAACAGTTATGCCCTGGTGCCTTTTCATCTTGGTGAAGAACAATTTAGAAAACAGAGCAGGAATCTGGCAACCATCGCCGGCCAGACGGCTTGTGCAGCCGTCAACGAAACCCGTCCCAACACACGCGTTGCAGGCTCCATCCCTCCACTATTTGGCTCCTACCGTTCCGATCTGTACAGACCGGAACGGGTGGTTGAAATTGCGACCCCGTTAATAAAGGGGCTTTCCCAGTATGTAGATTTATGGCTATGTGAAACCCAGAGCCTGATTGATGAGCCGGTCCGGATCAAGTCTTTGATTGATCATTTGGATCTGTCAACCAAGCCGTTCTGGGTCGCTTTCACCCTGGACGATTTACATTTAAATTGCGAACCAATGTTACGCTCCGGCGAATCTTTGGCTGATGCGGTCAAAGAGATGGTCAATGCGAAGGTGGATGCTGTTTTATTCAACTGCTGCCAACCCGAGGTCATCGGTCAGGCCATTAAGGCAACCCGGAGCCAGTTGGCACACCTGGGCGTCAAAAACATTGAAATTGGTGCCTATGCAAATGCCTTTTCTCCACAGACTGAAGATGCCCAGGCAAACAAAAAACTCAATTCTATACGTACGGATTTAACCCCATCATCATATCTGAACTGGGCCCAAGAATGGGTTCAGCAGGGCGCGACGCTGATCGGCGGGTGCTGCGGAATCGGCCCCGAACATATCGCAGTATTGTCCAAAAAGCTGGTTCACGCGCCTTGAATACGAACGGTAAATGGGCGCCGGTGGTTGTAATCCGGATGTTGACCCGGACCTGAATATAATGATATACAAACTTTAATTTTAACCCGCAAGATATATAGAACCTATGGACAAGCAGTCAGTTAAAAGAGATTTATTTGATTTTGAGGTGGGCTATCTGACCCAAAGCCCATGCGTTAATTGTGAATTCAGGGAACACCTGCCCAAATGCCATAAGGACTGCATTCTTTTAGACCAGATCCAGACCCGTCTGGCCCGGGCTATATCTTCCCAGTCTTCCCGTTATGAAAGCTGAACCGGGACTAATTTTTCACACCTCCTCCCGCTCTAAAATAAAACAGCACCTGACCCTTAAACTTTATAACGATCTTAAAAAGATCCGCACCCCTTTCGGATACAGTCTTGATCAGGCCATCAGGTCCGGCATCGAGAATTCCGATTCCAGCATTGGTATCTATGCCGGGGATATGGAAAGCTATGACTGCTTTTCACCGGTGCTGCTGCCCATCATCGAGGACTACCACCAACTTGACCCAGGCTGGTCTCATAAATTAGGCATGCAGGAAGCGGTTCTGCCGGACCTGGACCCCGAACAGATATTCATACGCTCATCCCGGATACGGGTGGCAAGAAACCTCGGCAGGTTTCCATTCTCAGGTAATATGAACACAAATCAGCGCCTTGCCCTGGAAGAGACGGTAAGACAGGCCGTTAAAACCCTGCCCGAAAAACTATCCGGCACCTATACCGCTTTTACGGATTTGAATGAAAGACAGTTCAATGACCTCCTTGAAAAAGGGTTGGCTTTTCCTAAAGGCGACCGATTCATGGATTCTGCAGGCATAAACCGGGATTATCCCCTGGGACGCGGCATATTTACAAGCCGGGACAAAGTAATCCGGGTATGGGTCAATGAGGAAGATCATCTGCGCATCATTGCCCAGTCTCCGGGCGGGAATATTGCCCATGTTTTTAACCGATTGATACAGATGGTCAGGGCATTGAGCGATAAACTTGATTTTGCCTTTGACCGGAAAAAAGGATTCCTCACAGCCTGCCCCACCAATATCGGGACAGCCATGCGGGCAGGTGTGCATATCCATCTTGAAAAATTGGAACAAAACCCATCTTTTCTTGAAACCATAATCAGGGAGCACCACCTGCAGCTCCGGGGCACGGGCGGGGAAAAAACCGCTGTTGAAAAAGCCGTTTTTGACATCTCCAATGCCCGCAGGTTAGGTATCAGCGCCAATACCATTGTAAAGGATCTTTACAGGGGTGTGCAGGCCATTATCCGGGCAGAAAAAAAATCCCGGTCCTTTTCGGGACCGGGATTGGGTTAAATTAACGCCTTTCGGACGAGTTTAGCTAATAGATATCAGGAAATGGGATTTCCTATACTATTAAATTATATGTCAGGCAAACGTCTATTCGCTATCAACAGCATCCATCAGTTCATCTTTGATACTTTGTTTGTCACCAGCCAGGTGCCGTTTTTGTTTTTCTTTGAATTTGGTGATCTGGATTTTGATTTTTTCGGTCACACTATCAATGGCTAAATACATGTTGTTATCTTCAGCCTCGCCCCTGGCATGAATTTTCAGCTTATTGCAAGTCAGATTGATTTCAGCAATACTGTGTAATCTTTCCTCTGACAGGACAACCTGAGCCTCGGCGGGGTATTCCAGCATTCTATCAAACTTATTTAATTTTTTTTCGATGTGGGATTTTACAGCGTCAGATGAAGGGACATTCTTGAAAGTGATTGAAATGTTCATTGGCTCTCCTTTTTATTGGTGAGATGATGATTCAAAAATAACACAATCCCTGCCATGACTCAATGATAGACCGTCATATAATTAAAGTAAATCTGCAAACGGCAAATTACTTCTCTTTTTTTAAGACTCTTTGTCAGGCTCCGAGGCCTTGTTTTCCGAAACAACTTTGGGAAACAGGTCTTCCAGGTTCAACCCCTCAATTTTTTTCAAACAGTCAGAAAGCGCGTCGCTCTCGGTGCTGCCCGCACCCTGGTGCCCGGACTCTGCAATAATGTTCACAAGGTTGGGCACGGCAATGTAATCGCCTGCCAGATTACCCTGGATTTTTTTATGAACATCAATATAGATCATTCTGCCGTTGCGGATCAGATTGTACCGGGTTACCCGTGTTAAAATATCTTTAACATTAAGTTCCATTTGATTTTCTCCTTATTTTAAGGTAGACCTGCCATATTTTAGGATTGTTTGCAAGTTTAATTAAAAAGACGGCTACCGCACAAGGCAAAAGGCGGCAGGCCCAATGCAAAATAACATAAGCCGGACAGCACAAGCCGGACAACCCAATTTTAAATTGAAGGAAAGACCTTCACAATATGTCATCCTCTTTTTCATTTTTTTCATTGCCTGGAAACAGCACCTGGACTCAAGGCCATAAAAAGTTACGAAAAACAACCCGGCAATTGATCGCAGACCGCAAATCCCTGGACCGAGTATTCATCCGCCCCGAAGATGAAAACAGCAAAAAAACCCTGGTTAAATATATGGAACAGATCCTGTTCGGACTGCACGATTTCCTTAACCGGCATGTGGGCGTGACCGAAGAGATCAGCATCAATGAACTGGCTAAAAGTTACATGGACGTCGAAATCAGCGACCATCCCCAGAAAAATTTAGGCCAGGTTATTGAAGATATCATTAAGGACATTGCCCCTAAAGCGGTGAATGTGGCATCGCCTTACTTCATTGGTCACATGACCTCTGCCCTGCCCTTTTTCATGGTGCACCTTAAAGCCATTACCGCAGCCTTGAACCAGAATGTCATTAAAATGGAAACCTCCAAGGTGCTGGCCGTCATTGAAAGGCAGGTACTGGCTAAAATCCACTGCCTGATCTTCAAACAAAGCCAGGCCTTTTACCAGGCACATGTCCAAAATACCCGTACGGCTTTAGGCGCATTTACATCCGGCGGCACCACGGCCAACATAACAGCCATGTGGGTGGCCAGAAATCGTCTGTTCCCGCCCAAAGATGATTTTTCAAGCATTGAAGAAGATGGCCTGTTCAAGGCCATGCGTGTCCATAACACGGACCGAGTGGTGATCCTTGTCTCCCGGCGGGGGCACTACTCTTTGAGAAAAGCAAGCGGTATTCTAGGTCTGGGCAATAAAAATATCATTACCATAGATGTTAAACCGGATCACACCATTGATACAGACAAACTTAAACAGACTATCCTGGATCTGAAACAGGAAGGGCATACAAAAATTGCCGCAATCGTGGGCATTGCCGGGGCCACAGAGACCGGGACCATTGATCCGTTGCAAGAGATGGCCGATATCTGTGAACAAGAGCAAATTCATTTTCACGTGGATGCGGCATGGGGCGGGCCGATACTGTTATCCAAAACCTATGCCCATCTGCTTTCAGGCATTGAACGGGCAGATTCGGTTACCATTGACGGCCACAAACAATTTTACATGCCCATGGGAACGGGCATGATTTATTTTAAAAACGCCCTTGCCCTTGACGCCATTGCCTACCATGCCCGGTACGTCAACCGAAAAGGCTCAGTGGATTTAGGCATCAAAACCCTTGAAGGCTCCAGGGAGGCAGCATGCCTGATATTGGATGCATCCTTAAAAATCATGGGCGCCAAAGGGTATGCCCTAATGATTGATCATGGTATTGAGACGGCCAGGGCATTTGCCGAAAAAATAGACGCGCGCCCGGAATTTGAACTTGTGACCCCCCCTGTACTCAATATCCTGACCTACCGACTGGTTCCCATGGCCTTTCGGCAAAAACTTGAAACTGCCCGGGGGCAGGAGCGGAAACGCTTAAACCTGGAGCTTGACGAGATTAATATTCGCATCCAGCGCATCCAGCGGGAGGCAGGAAAAAGTTTTGTATCCCGAACCCGGCTCAAGCTTGTGCCGGAAGATGACTTTATGGTGGTAGTGCTTCGAAGCGTTATCATGAACCCCTATACCACCGAAGAGATCCTGGATGACATCCTGGATGAACAGGAACAAATTTATCATCAATTTTAATCAGGGCCCGTTCAGAGGCGCATTTAGGCCCGTGAAACAAGTTTAAAAAAAGGACATGGTTCTGATGCTTGATCAGTTCCCAGGCTTTTTGAGCATCTATTTTTTCCCTTCTCGCATCAGCCATTAAGTCCACTGAGATTTTGTGTTTTGAAAAATAGGCAAGCGCCTTTTTTACAAGACATGCAGCCTTTTCTGATATATGCCCAGTGAATGATCATTTTGCGGTCGTTAATTTTATAAAACATATGTATCATCCCCAATGAATAATTTGGACATTGAAGCGTTGCGTTCAACACTTGCCCAATAATCGTCTTACTTAGAGCCTGTTTAAAAATTAGGGGATCGAAGCGAAATATCATGAGATTGCAGCCGATTCATCTATTTTTAAACAGGCTATTAAGCCCACTCACTACAAAACATGATATATTTTTATGAATACCTAAAAATATATCATTTTTCATCATGCTTTCGTTTCCTCTATAGTCTTGCCAACAACAACACAACTAATGATATTTGAATGATATTTCAAAAGGTTATGATCCATGACATGGATTTAAACGATTTGAGAGCATTAAAATTATTTTCAATCATAGGAAAAAGGAGAATTGACAGCATGAAAACCCACAACCTGGGGTTCCCCCGCATTGGCGACAACAGGGAACTCAAACACGCACTGGAATCTTACTGGCGGGGGGAAACGTCCCAAAGTGAACTGATTGAGGCCGGTGCCCGGCTTCGGAAAAACAATTGGATTTACCAAAAAGAACTTGACTATGTACCGGTAGGCGACTTCTCATTTTACGACCACGTTCTGGACACCAGTTGGATGCTGGGCAATATCCCCGCCCGGGCCCAAGAGACCGGCGGATCTCCACTGGACCGGTATTTCCGTACAGCCCGGGGCCAGTCCGCAGGCGATGGAGAAGACAATCAGATTTCAGCCGGAGAAATGACCAAGTGGTTTGATACCAATTACCACTACATTGTCCCGGAGTTTGAGGCATCCACCGATTTTTGCCTGGATGCACAATCTCTGCTGGACCAAATACAGGAGGCCCAAAAGGCAGGCGTGAGACCCAAGCCGGTTATCCTAGGCCCCGTGACCTATCTTTTTTTGGGCAAGGCAGAAAATTTTGACAAAAAAAAGCTGCTGAAAAAACTGTTGCCGGAGTATGCCCGGCTGTTGAATCTGCTTGCTGCACTGGATGTCGAGTGGGTGCAAATGGATGAACCGTTGCTGGTCACCGATTTGGATAATGACTGGAAATACATGGTGGAACAAGCCTACCAGGAACTGGGAAACAAATCTGTCAAAATCATGTTGGCAACCTATTTCGGCTCCCTTGAAGACAACCTGAATCTGGCCCTGTCGCTGCCGGTTCAGGCGATTCATGTTGATGCGGTGCGGGGAAAAGAGCAGATAGCGGAATTGGTTGACCGGCTGCCCGAACATATGGACTTGTCATTGGGGGTAATTGACGGAAGAAATATTTGGAAAACGGATTTAAACGCCCTTTTGGATCAACTGACACCCATCCATGACCAGCTTGGTGACCGGCTTTGGCTGGCCCCTTCCTGCTCAATGCTCCATGTGCCTGTGGACCTGGAAAAAGAGACCGAGTTGGATACCGAACTTTTAAGCTGGATGGCCTTTGCCCGGCAGAAACTGGTTGAATTGGATCTTCTGGCACAGGCATTGAACCAGGGCCGAACGACCGTGGCAGCGGCCCTGGAAGAAAACGCAAAGGCATTGGAAAACCGCAAAAAATCACCCCGGATTCACAATCCGTCCGTCCAAGCCCGCCTGGCCCAGGTGGATGAAAGTTGGGGGCAACGCGACCACCCCTACCCGGAACGAACCAAACTTCATAAAGAAAAACTCAATCTGCCCCTTTATCCCACCACCACCATTGGTTCTTTTCCCCAAACCAAAGAGATACGTTCATTACGCCTTAAATTCAAAAAAGGGGAAATCGGCCTGAATGAGTATACTGCCGGCATCCGGGACCAGATGCAAAGCACCATCAAATTTCAGGAAACGACCGGACTCGATGTGCTGGTCCATGGCGAAGCCGAGCGAAATGATATGGTAGAGTACTTTGGGGAACAGTTGGACGGCTTTGCCTTCAGCCGCTTTGGCTGGGTCCAATCCTACGGTTCCCGGTGCGTTAAGCCGCCGATTCTTTTTGGCGATGTTTCCCGGCCCCAACCCATGACCGTGGTGTGGATTGTTTACGCACAGTCGCTGTCTGAAAAACCGGTCAAAGGGATGCTCACAGGACCTGTAACCATTTTAAACTGGTCCTTTGTCCGGGACGATCAAAGCCGGTCCGCAACCTGCCGTCAGGTTGCGCTTGCCATCCGGGATGAGGTGCTGGATCTTGAAAAGGCAGGTATTTCCATTATCCAGATAGATGAAGCAGCCCTAAGGGAAGGACTGCCCCTGCGTAAAAAACAGTGGGATGAATATTTGAACTGGGCGGTGGGGGCATTTCGAATTACCGCCAACGGGGTCAAAGACGCCACTCAAATCCATACCCATATGTGCTATTCGGAATTTAACGATATCATTGACGCCATCACACGCATGGATACCGACGTCATCACCATTGAGGCATCCCGTTCAAACATGGAGATATTAAACGCCTTTGACGAAACCGCCTATCCCAATGAAATCGGACCTGGGGTCTATGATATCCACTCTCCCAACGTGCCAACCGTAGACTTCATTGTGACCAATATGAAGGAAGCAGCCAAACGAATCCCAAAGGAACGGCTGTGGATCAACCCGGACTGCGGCTTAAAAACCCGGGCCTGGCCGGAGACAAAAGAATCCTTGAAAAATTTGGTGGAAGCGGCCAGAGTACTGCGGACCGCTGCAACGGCCTGATAAACTGTTTATTATTTAGTGTCTGACCGAAAACCTAAAAATTTTCGGACAGACACTATTTGGCAGTTTCAATGTTCCAGATATTCCGGGCATACTCCCTGACAGCTCTGTCACTGGAAAATTTTCCCATATTTGCGGTATTTAAAATGGAACATCTGGTCCATTGCTCCTGATCCTGATACAGGGCACTGACCTTTTCCTGGGCCTGAATAAAGGCGCGGAAATCCGCAAGGACAAGATATCGGTCTCCATGGGCCATCAGCGAATCCCAGATAGGCAGAAAAAGATTAGGCTCTCCGGGAATAAAATGATTAAGCCTGACCATGTCCAGTGTGGTTCTCAGCTCTTCATCGCTGTTGTAATAATCCCAGGGGTCGTATCCCTGGGCTCTTTTCTTTTCCACCTCTTTGGCGGTCAGACCGAAAATAAAAATATTGTCGTCACCCACCTCTTCCATAATCTCGATATTGGCCCCATCAAGGGTACCGATGGTCAATGCCCCGTTTAAGGCAAATTTCATGTTTCCAGTCCCCGACGCTTCAAGCCCGGCGGTTGAAATCTGTTCAGACAAATCGGTTGCGGGTATGATCTTTTCAGCCTGGGAAACACAATAGTTCGGTAAAAAAACAACCTCTATCTTATGGTTTACGTCCGGATCATTATTCACAACGTCTGCGACGGAATTAATCAGCTTGATGATCAATTTTGCCTGGATATAGGCAGGTGCCGCTTTACCGCCAAAAATAACCGTCCTCGGTACAATCTCTTTGGCCGGATCTTTTTTGATCCGGTTATACAAGGTGATAACATGGAAAATATTTAAAAGCTGACGTTTGTATTCGTGAATCCGCTTCACATGAACATCAAACAGCGAATCAGGGCTCACATCCATGTCCACTTTCCGTTTGATGTATTCTACCAAACGCGCCTTGTTCCCGAACTTTACCTGCCGCCATTTTTCACGAAATTCAGGGCTGTCTGCATGAGGAATAAGTTTTTTGAGCTGGTCAAGGTCGGTAATCCAGTCCGGCCCAATGGTCTCGGTGATAAGGGATGACAAAGCCGGATTCGCCTGGAGCACCCACCGTCGTGGCGTCACGCCATTGGTGACATTAATAATTTTCCCGGGAAAAATAATGTTAAAATCGTTAAATAATTTATCTTTGATAATCCTGGAATGAAGTGCGGCCACGCCGTTGACTGTGTGGCTGCCCACAATGGCCAGGTTGGCCATGCGCACCCGTTGCTCCGGGCCGTCTTCAATAATGGAGACCCGGCGCAATAACTCGGAGTTCTCCGGATACCGTTTTTCCACCATGCTTAAAAACCGTTGATTAATCTCGTATATGATCTCCATATGCCGGGGCAGCAGCTTTGAAATAAGGCGAACCGGCCAGGTTTCCAGGGCTTCGGGAAGCACTGTGTGATTGGTATAGGCAAAGGTTTTTACTGAAATGTCCCAGGCACTATTCCATTCAAGATCTTCTTCATCCAGCAACAGACGCATGAGTTCAGGAATGGCAATGGCAGGATGGGTGTCGTTGAGCTGGACAGCAACCCGATCAGGCAACAATTTGAAATCATTGTTATGCTTTTTAAACCTGCGCACAATGTCCTGGAAAGTTGCAGCCACAAAAAAATACTGCTGTTTGAGGCGAAGTTCTTTGCCTACCTCTTTCTCATCACTGGGATAAAGCACCTTGGAGATATTTTCCGTGAGTACCTTGCTTTCCATGGCGCCAATATAGTCGCCCTGATTAAACTCCTGCAAAGAAAAATCCTGGCTGGACATGGCTGCCCACAGCCGCATGTTGTTGACATTCTGGGTACCATACCCCGGGATAAGAATATCACAGGCCATGGCGTTAATATCCAACGTATCCAGCCACCGGTAGCGAAGTTTGCCCTTGCTGTCTTTATAAAGTTCAGATCTGCCGTAAAATTTAACATCGTATAAAAATCCCCGGCGCTTGAATTCCCAAGGGTTGCCCCAGCGCACCCAGTTATCGCATTGTTCAACCTGGTACCCGTCGACAATGGTTTGATAAAAAATTCCGTAATCATACATGATACCATAGCCATATGCCGGGATATCTAAAGAAGCCATGGAATCCATGTAACATGACGCAAGCCTGCCCAATCCACCGTTGCCAAGGCCTGCGTCCCACTCCTGCTCCTCAATTTCTTCCAGGGTAAACCCGGTTTCTTCCAGGGTTTTTTCGCACGCTTTGTTCAATTGCATATTGGTGACATAATTCATTAAAAACCGACCGGGCAAAAACTCAAGGGAAAGATAATAGACACGTTTCGCACTTCTATCGTAGAACGAGCGCTGGGAGTTAAGCCACCTTGTCACCAACCGGTCACGAACACTGTAGGCCAGGCCCTTGTAATAAGTGTCTTTTCTGGGGGGATAAAAATCGTTCCCCATGGTTGTCATGATGTGATGTTTAATATCTTCGTTGAGATCTGTAGCAGGCTGGTCACTTGTTTCCGGAGCCTTGCCCGGATAACTTCTTTGGTTCTCCATGATACACTTCCCCACTTATAATACGGTTATCCCCATCGTAAACAAAGACTGATCAGATTTTGCTGTTGGCACGTCTTTTATCGAAAATCATTCTATAGGAATTTGAACTATCTTATTAATTTACATAAATACCAGACAGATATCAATGATATATTTCGCATTGTCGAATTTCGCCGGATAGATAAAAAAACGCTATATCGGGAAGATTTGCCCCATAAAAAAGATAACCCCGTTCTTTATCCATCAAAATTAATCTTCCTCGGCTTTTTTGCAGCCGCCACCTTTTTCGCCGGTACCCGGCTCCAACCCCAAGTGCTCACGTACGCTACATATATCATTACCTTCCACCACCCAGGAGCCGTCCTGGGCCACCACCAGAGGTACAAAAGAAATATCAGCCTTTTTGAGCAAATCAAAGATTTTATTTATGCGTTGGTCCGCCTTTTCACAACCTTGTACTGCGTCATCCTGCTTCAAGGTTTTATATGCACCATATCCCAAGTCTTTGCAGATGGCATGGGCCGCCATGGTTTTGCTTTTTTCTCCCAGAACCGGATATATGACCAGTTTCAGGGCAAGGCCCGTTTCCACAGCAACTTCTTCCAGACCGTCAAGCAAGGTTTTACAGTGACCGCAGGCCGGGTCTGAAATAACATAGATAAATCTATCGGACGATCCGCCCGGCGCAAAGCGCAAAGAGACCAAATCCGCCAGGTCTGCGGCATGGGTTTTAAAAAATACCTTACGCATCTCAACAGCCTCGGCCTCCCTCTTTTTGGCTTTTTTTCGTTCTGCATCAGAAATGTCAGACAGGCTGGACATGGTCATCCGGGTGATGGATACACCATTTTTATATAAACTGCCGGCCACAATAAAATCCTTGCCCGCGTATACCGGCGCAAGACCGCCTTCAAGGGAGAGTACGGCTTCACAAATATCACCCTGCTCTTTTTTAAATACCAATTTTGCATCTTTGGGCACAGGCACCTGGGATTGTAACCACGATAGAGTCACATGGTCGCATACCGATTCTGCACGGCCCGAAGAAACACCGGCTAAAAGCACGAAAAGTCCCAGCATAAAAACAGCAAAGCGCCTGAAACACGTTTTGGATGTCATGATCTTAATTCTGATTCCTTTTTTTTATGAGAAAATTTCAAAAAATTGTTGAATTACCTTCTTGCTTCGTTGTGGGCCGAAGCCTGGGTGTAGATAGAGCAAGAACGGCCCATGGTCGTTATGAATGCTGCGATACCGTTGAAAGACGAGGACTTGGGTTACAAAATACCTCCATATTATCAATGTACAAAAAGGAATACCGAATCCTTTCCGACTTGATCCGTGCCTTTTCCACGCTTTGGGCCGGTATGTTGTTCTTTTGATACCACAAATCCGGATCTGATAAAAATTCAATCAGATGGGCTTCAGCCTGGTCTGCATTCTTACAGGATTTTACAAGGTGGGGAGTGAACGCGGGCCCGTATTGTTTATCTGCGATTTTTTGGGTCTGCTTTCTGGCATCTTCCCATAAATTATCCGGGTCCAAAAGAATAATGGGGGCCAGAGGATTTTCATGAATTTTCATGGATGTAATGGTGATGCTCAACTCCTCGGCACTACCGTACCCACCCGTATTGATCACAGGCAGATTGCTCAGTTTTTGCAGATGATCCTGGCGGGCAAGGCGCAAGCCTTCATTGTATTTAATCAACCCGTCACAGGTGGTCAAAGAGGCCTGATTTTCCCCTTCCAGCTCAATGGCTATGCCCACGCTCATAATATTGTGCCGACGGGCCAGATCATTGGCTTCCTTCATCAGGCCGGGGCCGCCACCATGGACAATACCCATTTCATCACCCAAACGCAGGGCCAGACGGTTGATCAGCTCAATGGTCAGACGGTTGTCCGCAGCCTTTGTATGTGACCCGTAAAAGGCAAACCAAAACCTTACCCGATCAAAGCGTTCCCAGTCGTCAGGTTCCATGAAGCACCCGTGGTAAAATGAATACAGCTTGTCGATCACAGGATCGTACCGCATGAACTCGCACCTATCGTGCCCGGCATGGGTCAAAGAGATCATGTGCCGTATCTCGTCGTCGGCGAAACACGGATTTTCCGCATTTATAAGAAAGGTGCATAACCCGGTTCTTCGCAGCGCATCCACCACCTCCCGCTCCGGAAACCGCCGACCGATGAACACCCGGGAATTGACCCCGCCCAAAACAGACAGCTTGCCAAGGGTTTCTTTGAGCCTGTCAGCTATGGCATGTGGGATCGTGGATTCATGACGGCGCTGTGCGCTTTTTGCCAAACAGTTTTTGATGATCTCCAACTGGGCCTCTCCTTTGGTATCCTGGGCCCGGGGCACCTGGATGAAATTACCCTTGTTCAGGATCAGGCCCATGGCATTTTCATCCAGAATATCAAACAGGTTGGATACCTCAGCATGAGTGAGCAGATCACACAGCCGGTACCCTTCCTTTACCCTGGCTTTTTCCAGGGGGACGGTCAAGGGGTTCTCACTTCTGAAAAACCGAATGCGGATACGTATATCACTCAAGGGAACCGGAGTTTTCCCCAGATGATACAGCTCCACCTGCCGATTCCTGAAGGTTCGGAAAGGATCCAGAACCCTGGCAGGCAGATGGATAATATTATCTTTTTCCGGGGTGACCACAGAATCAATGATACCGTAAATATCACCCAAAGAGATCTTGACGGCCCCCACAAAAAGTTCCCCCGGATTGAGGAGGGTGTGCACAGGATCCATGGGCACCCTGGATCGAATGGCATTCAGGGCACTTCGACCCTTTTTAATCACCGCACCAATAGTGGACCGGATCATGGCTGCCGGTTCAAAACAATATTGGAAAGACGACAGTGCCACCTCAATATAATCGCAATTTTTTCCGGTGACAGGATCAATTTCCTGACAGATATCAAACCCTTCATAATAGCCCTTACCCACCCGGTTGCCCACAAAAAGCCGTTTATGAAGATAATGGCGGACATCCCGGATGCGTAATTCAGGGTCCATGACCACCAGGCGGCCGATTTCATCCCCGGTCTCAAACAAATCCAAGGCATTGGTCAAAAGTGGGTTTAAATTTCGGATCATACCGGAAAGCAAGATCTTTGATCCGTCAATTTCCGGCGTCGGCGGGGGATCATCGGGCATGTGGGTGTCCGTAAGCACGCCTATCTGGGCATTGCCGCTTCTACCGGAAAAAAACCAGGGTTTGCCTTCCTTTAAAGATGATACAATATAATCCGACACTTTGGGGAACAAAAACCGAACATCCATCTGCTCTTCTCCGGGCACGCGAAGGGCAATGGTATCAATATAACCGTCCGGACTGACTATCTGGGGTATGTCCATCAGAAACCTTATTCTCAAGTGAGCGTGTGCAAAAAAAACAGAATAATCAAGGGGCAAGCATAAATCCGAGCCACTTATACGTCAAGAAAAAATACATTTAGCCCAGGATTGCAAAAGGCATGGCGGTGCCTAAGTTCGCTCCTGCCCCACAGGGGGTATCTGTCAAAAAAAAAGGAGACCGTGTTCTGCTCAGCGGCCGGTTAACTATTGGCCAAAAATTTGAGGGGATTGGGGCCATTTTCATGAGATTGCAGCCGATTCATCTATTTTTAAACAGGCTCTAATCAGATCGGCGGGGCAATGGTGACGATGATCCGCATTCTGGTGTCCGCCATGACCCCGTGGGGTTCCCTGATTTCCGAAATCAAAATATCCCCCTCATTGGCTGGAATTTTTGAATCATTCTCTCCCAGAAACCATCCCTTTCCCTCAAGGACCTGGATGGACAATTCTCCGTCCAGATCGTGGGAATGCACCGGAAACGTCACGCCGGCATCAAGATTAAAATTGATGATTTTGAAAAATTCTGAAGTTTGAACTAAAAAAAATCTCTTCATAGCACCAGGACTAAACTCGTTGGTTTCGGTAAGTTTTAAAACTTTCATGGATTTTTCCTTTCACATTTTTAAAAAAACTATTCTGCCGTTTGCAAGATCAATGCATCTAAAACGCCATGCATGATATGATTGATGTGCGAAAAATGACTCTCCATTGATACAATTTTTGTTTCCGACTGCACGTATTTTGATCCGTCAATTTCTTCTTTGCAGTTCAATATCAGATTTTTGACAGTTTGCGGCGTTGATTCCAAATGAAATTGAAGTCCGACAATATGATTGTCAAAAACAAAACCCTGATTTTGACAGGCCTCACTTTTTGCGATGTGCACCGCTCCTGTTGGAATATCAAACGTATCGCCATGCCAATGGAAAACACGGGTCTGCTG
>Ga0193964_1000136_pt1 | contig 36031 bp, 24 predicted proteins | sample FB_7_MG_FD_140323 | JGI IMG/M metagenome (GOLD analysis project Ga0193964, IMG submission 140323) | Microbial mat bacterial communities from the Broadkill River, Lewes, Delaware, United States - FB_7_MG | ecosystem: Environmental > Aquatic > Freshwater > River > Microbial mats | place: USA... | reverse complement strand
TTACGGGTAGACAGCCTGACACCACCATAAATGACCAAGGATGCCACGGCATCTGTTCCTGAATCAATGGCACTGGCTGTAATGGCTAAGCTGCCGGTAAGAATGGCAAGGGGCACTTTTATAAGCGTCAGAACCAGGTTCAGTAAAAAGGCCAGGCCTGCAATTTTGAATATCTGATGCGTATCTGCGATTTTGTCCATGACGGATTCTTAAGCTCTCAATGTCTCAAACGATCTAATTGATTTATGATACCATTAATATTTTGCAAAAGCCAAAGGTAAAAATTAGGTGCGTAAGTAATAGTAAGTCATGCTGCCTGATGGCTTCGTGGGTGATGCTGTTGTTACGTTGGTAGATTTAATTGGAAATGAACCGTATTTTTTATTCCCAGGATAGGGTGAAGATGATAAATTGCACCGCAATGATAGCTCACCCGCAATTTTTTAACTGATATTAAGGCCGAATCATGGAACGAATTTTGGTAATCGTGGCATCCGGTGCCTTGGGCACCCTGTTTTTTTTCTGGTTTTCCCACAGCCTGAAGAAAAAGGCATCCGTTAGACAGTTTGTCGAATCCCATTTGTGGTTGATGCATCCCAACGCCATCTGCTACTGGCGCACAGGTCTTGCTTTTTTAGGGTTCCTTCTCTATTTTTATTCGCCCTATCAATCTTTGTCCATTTTTATTTTCACATTCGCTGCGATCCTTGACGGGGTTGACGGCGTTGTCGCCCGGGGCTGCAATCTGGTGTCCCGGCTGGGAGAGTGGCTGGACCCCATGTGCGACAAACTCACCTATCTGCCTCCCCTGGTCGGATTTGCATATACGGCTGATTCAGTCACCGGATTGACGATCCTTTCCCCTAAACTGATCTGGATCCTTGTGGCCATTGAACTGGTGGGCCAATTTTTTGCCCGCAGGGTACTGGCCTGGCTCAAGGTGTCCGGGGCGGCTAATAACTTTGGGAAAATCAAGGCCATTATTTGTTTTGGCCTGGTGATTCTGTGCGCCCTGATGGATGCCCGGCCTGGGATGCTGAACATCGCTAACGGGGTGCTTGGGGCCTGTATTGTTCTTTCTGCTGCATCCATGATTTTTAAGTTTATTCCCAATCGGCTGTATGCCGATATTCTGTCCATGCTCAATTTCATGTGTGGTGTCTCCAGCCTGATTTTAACCTATCATCACTGTTATGCCTGGGCCATCTGCGTGATCATCATGGGGCAGCTTTTTGATCTGTTTGACGGGCGCATGGCTCTCAAGCACGGGGGCACCAAGTACGGCCCCTGGCTGGACGATATCGCTGATTTTGTCAGCTTCGGTCTGGCCCCGGCCTATATGGTCATCGTCAGAGGGGGGCCCTTTGCGCTGTTTTTTGCCATGATTTATGTGGTGGGAGTAGCCTATCGTCTGGTGCGGTTTGTTACCAAGGACAAGGGGCGTACAGATCTGCCTGCCGGTATTTTCAACGGATTTCCAAGTCCTGCCGGTGCCCTGATTGTTTTGGGTGCATCTCTTATATCCGGCCCCCTGCTGCTTTGGTTTTTCACCGCTATTTCCACCGCCCTGATGGTCAGCAATATTCGGTTTGCCCATTTGGGCCGGGTGATTCTCAAACAGATTCCCAAACCCATTTTTTTTCTGATTTCTGCGACCGTTATTGTGGTTTTGGCCTATATTCTGAAAACTAAAAATATCCATATGTTCGGATATCTTCTCCTGGCGTCTGTGGTCTTTTACCTGGCTGCCGGCAGGATTTGGGCGCAAAAGTTTAATGCGCCGGGGACGCCTGTCTGACCGGCTTTTTCAAAGGTGGTTACTACAGGGTATCGGATAATGAATCCGTTTTCCGGGTCGTTCATTAAGAAGGGGGGTTATTTTTTGGGGCGGCGGCGCTTTTTGTCCTGCCGGGAAAATTTGTCCTTATTCCGGTTCTGCCGGGGTGGGGGTTGGGTTCGGCGTTGTGCTTTCCGGGTGACGATCTGTTTTTGTTTCTCCTTTGCCCGGGGATCTTTTTCCACAAACACGGGCACCATGGCAAAGGGATCGGTGCCGGTATAATACATCAGGGTGGAAAAGGTAGATGGTGTGGGTGTGAAGATCTGGACCTGTTCCGGTGTGATGTGAAGTTCGTTTTGGGTAAAGGCCTTAAGTTCATTCATTTCTCTTACGGTACATCCGGGGTGAGCTGCGATCAAGTAATAGGTCAGGTATTGTTTTTTATTCAGTGTTTTGCAGATGCGGTCAAACCGGTGCTTGAACGCAACAAGGCTCTCCATGTCCGGTTTTCCCATAAGTGCCAGTACGCCGGGCGCACAATGCTCCGGTGCCAGTTTCATCTGGCCGGAGACATGATCGGACGTTACCTGTTTTAAGTATGCCTGGCCCTTTTGTTTGTCCATGAGAATCAGGTCATGGCGGATGCCTGAGTTGAGAAACACCTTTTTTACACCCGCCAGGCGGCTGATTTCATTGAGCAGAGCCATCTGGGGGCCGTGATCCGGTGAAAGGGACGGGCATGGGGTTGGGAACAGACAGCGTCGATGGGTACAGGCTCCTTTTTTCAGTTTTTTTTCACACTCAAATCCGTACATGTTGGCCGTGGGACCGCCCAGGTCAAATATATAGCCTTTAAAGTCCTTGTCCCGGGTCATTTTTTTTGCTTCGGTAATGATGGAATTTTTGCTGCGCCACCTGACGGTCCGGCCCTGGTGGACGGTGATGGCGCAGAAATTACACTCCCCGTAGCAACCGTAATGGGTGGGAATGGAAAACCGGATGGTGTCCATGGCCCGGACATGGCCCTGGGCCCGGTAATAGGGGTGAACATTCCGCTGAAAATCCAGATCGTGAATTTCGTCCATCTCTTGGGTGGTACTGAACGGTGCCGGTGGATTCAGGATAAGGAATCGGTCTGCATGGGCCTGGCTCAAGGGGCGGGCAAGCATGGGGTCTGTATTGTCGTAAAAGGTTTTAAAACTTTGGATATAAAGATTTTTATCCTTAATGACCGCTTCATAGGCGGGTAGCGTTATGCCTTTGGGTGTTTTAGAAATATATCCCAGTCCGGCAATCTCAGTAACAGGGTCTTGTGCATCAGCTGGCATTGTTTTCGGGTGCGTATCCCTTTTCAGCTTGTTGTCCAGGGCCCGGGTCAGAGCCACGATACCGGCATGGGCCATGCCGAACAAAAGATAATCTGCCTTGGCATCAAACAAAATGGACCGTCGAATTTTATTGGACCAGAAATCATAGTGGGCAATGCGCCGAAGGCTTGCTTCAATGCCGCCTAGTACAATGGGTACGGTGGGTTTAAAAAAGCGTCGCACAAGATTGGTGTATACAATGACCGCCCGGTCGGGCCGCCGGGTGTTTTCTCCGCCAGGCGTGTAGTCATCTCGTTTGCGTCGTTTTTTTGATGCCGTGTAATTGGCCACCATGGAATCCACGGCGCCGCCGGTGATGCCCCAGAAGAGCCGGGGTTCGCCTAAACGGGAGATGTCCCGGTCGCTGTCTGTGTCCGGCTGGGCAATGATGCCCACGGTAAATCCGTTTGATTCCAGGACCCGGCCGATCAGGCTGGCCCCCATGAACGGCGAGTCAATGTATGTATCGCCGGTGACAAGAATTACATCAAGGCGGTCAATGCCCCGGTCGTCCAGTTCTTTTCGGGTGGTGGGTAAAAACATAATCAGCGTTTCCGGTTGGGGCCTGGTGCCTGCTTTACCCGGGCCATGGAGAAAATAATCCCCACTAGACTGAGCAGGGCAAAAATCATAAAGGCCGTGTGCATGGCTTTGAGAAATCCCGGGGCTGTGGCCGTGCTGACTTCAGCATCACCCATGAACATACTCAGCAAAAGGGTCGTGATGGTCATGGCCGTGAGCATGCCGATGCTGCGCATGGTGGCCACAAGGCTGGAGGCAATGCCGTAATGTCTTGACCCCACGGATCCCATGACCGTGGTCATGTTGGGTGTGGAAAATGCAGCAAATCCCAGACCCATGATAACCAGCACCACCAGCACCTGCCAGGTTTGGGCATCCTGGTCGAGAGAGGCTGCAAACCCAAGCCCTGCTGCACAGATGGCCATGCCGGCCGTGGATAATTTGGATGCAGAGATTTTGTCTGAAAGTGTGCCGGATAAAGGTGAAAGCACCGCCTGAATTATTGGTTGGGCAACGAGCACAAAACCTGTCGCCTGGGCAGACATGCCTTTGACCACCTGCAGGTATAAAGAAAAGAAAAATGTGAGCCCGAATGAGGCTGCGTAGTTGATCCATGTGGCAATGTTGCTGAAGGCCAGGACTCGGTTGCTCAACAGCAGGCGAATATCCAGGATGGGAGAGTGATGCCTGTATTCAAAAATTGAAAAGCCGATCATGAAAACCACACCGGCCGCTATCAGATCCGATGCCCAGGTATGGCTTTCAAGGTGGGACACCCCGACGATCAGGCAGGAGAGCGCTGTCATATAAATGAGGCTGCCCATCCAGTCAAAGGATTCCCCTTCAGCGCCTTTCCACTCCCCCTTAAGCTGGGTCAGGGTCAAAATCATGGCTGCCATGGCAAGGGGAACAGAAGCAAAAAAGATCCACTGCCAGCCCAGCCAGGCGATCATGAGCCCGGCCAGGGTGGGGCCGGCGGACAATCCCAGGTAGACACAGGCCACAATGATGCCCATGGCTTTGCCTCGTTTTTCCTTAGGCACCACAGAAGAGAGAATGGCCACGGAAGTGGAGACCGTACACGACACACCAATGCCCTGCAAAAACCGAATGGCAATGAAAATGTCTATGGACGGGGAAAAGGGTAGTAGAATCGTGGCAAGGGCAAATAAGGCAACACCCAGCACAAATATTTTTTTCCTTCCAGTGATGTCGGCCAACCGGCCGACGGGAAGAAGAAACAGGGTGACGGCCAGCATATAAACCATTTCCACCAGTGCCAGAGAGACTGCACTGGCGCCGTAAAATCGGCCAATTGTGGGAAGGGCCACCCCGACCGCAGACATCATGAATGGTGCCAGAAACTGGACGGCAGAGACGATAAATATGGTGTGGCTGGTGGAAAATCGGGGCTGGGGCTTGTTCTTGCGGTTCTTCATGTCTCCCTCTCCCGGTATTGTCAATCAGCATTATTGATTTATCAATTATCGATTCGTCAATATAAGAAACGGGCTCAGGAAGTCAAGGATATATAAATTCCTACATTTTTATGCACCCTTGGGGAGAGTCTTGTGTGGCTTTTATATTTCTTCATAACTTTTTCGATTGCGCCGCTTCCCTGACCAGGGAGATTTCCACACGTCGGTTGGCCTCCCTGCCCAGAACATGCGTGTTGTCCCCAATGGGCCGGTACTGGCCGAATCCTTCTATATTGATCCGTTCCGGGGCCACCCGGCAGTCAATTAAGAATCCGGCGACACTCATGGCCCTTGCAGTGGACAGCTCCCAGTTGGAGGGGAACTGGGCCGTATGAATGGGGGTGTTGTCCGTATGGCCGGCAACAATGATTCTGTACTCGGGTTCTGTTATGAAAAATGAGGCCATGTCCTTTAACGCGGGCTTGATGTAGCCCAGCAGTTTGGCCTGGCCGGAAGGAAAGCTGATGTCTTCGCCCAGTGTCAGAACGAGTCTGTTTTTTGCGACTTTAACGGAGTAATTTGAAATATTTGATTTTTCCATGACCTGGTGCAGCCGGTCTTCAATGTTGAGAAGATCCAGCTCGGATTCGTGAACTTTTTTTACTGGTTTGGACGGCGTTTGAATTTTTTCCAGGGGTTTCGCATGTTGACGTGGCGCAGTGGGAATATGCGTGACTTTTGACGCCTGGGGCGTCTGTGTCTGGCTGCTGTAGAGCATGATAAAAAAAGCCAGGATCAGGGTCATGATATCCAGCATAACCCACAGACCGGAATCTTCGGGCTCGCATCCCTCCAGAAGGCTTTGGCGTTTCAGACGCAGACGCTTTAATTCTGAGATTTCAAGCTCAGATATCATATTTTCCGGGGTTGTCATGGATATCACCCTGCCATGGGTTCTTGTTTTTCAGGGTGGGCTTGAAGACGGGGCAGTCTCATGGGCACTGTCTGGGATTTTTTGCCCACGGTCCAGTCATCCTGGAAATAATCGCCGATGCAGTATCTTAAGCGGTAGCCAATGGCCTTGGCATTGGTTTTGTCCGCTATATCCAGAATCCCTTCAATGATTAAAGCCAGTTCCATGGCGTCATGTTTGGTTTTTTCCGCCAACTTTTTTGCAATGGGAAGAAAAATGATATTGGCATACAGCAGTCCGTAAAAAGTGGTCAAAAGGGCTGCGGCTACGCCTTTCCCAATCAATTCCGGAGACCCCATATTGCTCAATACATTGATCAGGCCGATGATGGTGCCCACAAAACCAAATACCGGCATCAGTTTGATAAAGGTGTTGATCAGATCTGCCTGGGAGCGCCGGGCCTGCAGAAAATTATCGTATCTGCGCTCAAGGGTTTTAAAAATCGTATATCTGTCAAACCCGTCCGCAATCATTTCAATGCCCATTTTCAGAAATGGATTGCCTATATTTTTGGATTTTTCATCCAGTGCAAGTTTTCCGTCCCGTCGCCGGATTGCGGCCAGCACTTCAATTTGTTTTATGAGCGCGTTTAGGTCGGGCTTCTCCCCGGAAAATGCTTTGCGGATATTGACGAAAAGATCTGAAAACAACCGGAAGGGATACGACACCAGGGAGCAGACAAATGCCCCGGTAAGGACAATCAAGTTGCTTTTGATGTTCAAAACAATGGACGATAGTTCGGATACGGTTCCTGACAGCAGTATAAACACGACAATACCTGCGGCTGGAAGTATTTTCTGAAGCATGGGCTTTTCCCTGTTAAGTGGTAAAAAAAAATAGACTTTACGACTATGTTACAAGCATAAACCATGCCTCTGATAATTGTGTGTGTTTATAGCATGTTAACTGTTTTCGTACAAAGAGGCGGGAAGGATTTTCCCATTCATTCAGGCATTTTTTTCAGGCCGATTCTGAAATAACAGTGTTAATTGGGGAAAACGTGGACGCTTTGGGGTGAGAAGGCAATCGTTGCTTCACGGCCTGGTGTTATTTGAAAATCCCTTAAATACCGCCGGGGCCAGGCGGCTTCAAACCTGAGACTGCCGGATTCGACGTGAACTTCGACAAACATGCCCTGGCTTGCCACCCGGGTGATGGTGCCGCAAAAGCGGTTGGTTGAAGTGCCGGGGTTGTTTTCCCCTTGGGAAACAAGGACGATATCCTCGGGACGGATGCCCATATACCCCTGGTCAATGTCCGGCACGGCAGACGTTTCTATTAAAGCATCCGCCCCCTCAATGCGTATTTTGCCCTGGAGAATCCGGGCGGGCATGATGTTTTTCATACCCACAAACCGGGCGGTGAACAGGGAATCCGGCTTTTCAAACAGAGTGGTGATCTCCCCGGTCTGGCAGATGCTGCCCTGGTGGATGACGGCCCCTCTGTTGGCCAGGTACATCACATCTCCAAAATTATGGGAAACCATAACAGTTGTCATGTCCATATCCTGGTGTATCTGTTTGAGAAGATTTTTAGCTTCTCCATGGAATTCCGGGTCCAGGGCGGACAGGGGTTCGTCAAGCAGCAGCACCGCCGGGTTCAAAATCAGTGCCCGGGCCAGGGCCACCCGCTGTTTTTCCCCGCCGCTTAGGTTATGGGGTTTTCGGTTAAGAATCCGTTTCAGGCCCAGGGTGTGTGCCAGATTCTCCAGGCGGTTATGGCCTTCATCCTTTTTAATCCCGTGGTATTTGATACCGTAAAGGATGTTGTGGGCCACACTGAGGTGGGGGAAAAGGGCAAAATCCTGATACACCAGGGCCAGGCGTCGTTTTTCAACAGGCGTTTGGGCCATGTTTTTTTCATTAAACAGCAGTCTGCCCGAAGAAAAGGGGATAAGTCCCATGATGATTTCAAGGAGAACGGATTTGCCTGATCCTGTGGGACCGATCAGGGCAAAGAAATCCTTTTCTCGGATGGTCAGGTCAATGTTCTCAATGGCAAATCCGGTGAAGGTCAGGTTGATGTTGTCAAGACGAATCATGGGCTACCTGTGGTATTGAACTGCGGATTTGGACATCAATCGCAATACGATAAAAAGAAGCAGGGATAAGAGGATCAGCCAGACCGCCACGGGCTGGGAATATTTCAGCCCGTAAGCGGTAAATCGTTCGTAGATCATGACCGGCGCGGTCATGGGGTGATACGCCACAATCACCACGGCCCCGAATTCGGAAATAGCCCTTGCCGTGCACATGATGATGCCCAACACCATATGCCGCCATGTCAGGGGCAGGGTGACCCGCCTGAACGTTTCAAAGGTTCCGGCCCCAAGGGTTCTGGAGGCGTACTCAAGACGCACGGGCACACTTTCAAAGCCTGCCTTGACGGTATTTACATAAAAAGGGATGCCCACAAACACGAGTACCGTGACAATCCCTGTCCGGGTTCCCATGATTTCAATGCCCATGTTGGAAAGAAAGCGGCCAAAGGGATGGGTACGTCCGGCAAGGCTTAAGATGGCTATCCCCACCACAGGATGGGGAATCATGACTGGTAGATCAATAATGCCCTCGATGATTTTTTTTCCGGGGAAATTTTTTCTCGCCAGCAGATAGCTCAAAGGGGTACCAAGAGCAAAGGCCAGCAGACCAGCCATAAGGGAAAGTCCAAGGGACCGGGCAATGGCAAACAGCACATCTTTATCGCCCAAGGTCTCCCAGAGCATGGCAAGGGATGGCCCGGTGGTCATCTTGATCAGGGGCACGGTTAAAAGCAGGATCACAGGCAGGCTGAACACCATGAACAACCTGCCCATACCATCGGTTTTATTCATGAAATCAGTTTTTTACCTCAACAAGTCCTGAAATGGCCGACGGCAGTTTTTGGGCCATCTTTTCGTTGGGAACCCGGGCCGGGATGAATGGGGGCTGGCCCATTTCTTGGAGGGTCTTTAACCCATTTTCCGGGGAGAGCAGAAAGGCCAGAAAGGCTTTAGCCGCTTCCGGGTTGGGTGCATTTTTGATCATGGTAATGCCGTAGGTGCATGATTTTCCGGTTTTGGTGGTAACGGTTCCCGGTTTTTTTCCGGAGACTTCAACCGTTGCCAGCTTGTAGAATCCGTCGTACTTGTAATTGCCTAAATTGATATGGTCATCCAGGCTAACATATTTAAGTCCATGCTGGATGGCCACGGACAGGTATTCCCAGGCATAGTCCATGTGACCGGTTTTAAGCAGGTTCACAAGTTCCACGGATTTGGGCCGGACATTTTTTTGCGGGCGGTTGGCGAGAAGTTTTTCGTTGAGGCCGGGTTTGTTGTAAAATTTTTCAGCCAGCTGCAGAACCATGAGGCTGCGGTATCCGCAAGGGTCGAGATTGGGATCCGAATGGCCCCATTCCACCTCTTTTTTCAACAGGATTTCATACCAGTTTTCGCTGTTGATTTCTTGGGCAAACCGGCTGTTGTCCGTGTAGCAAAGAACCAACTGGTTGCTGGCAAATCGGATATTCCATTCAGCAAAGTCAGGGGTGAGATTGTTGTCAATGACCTTGAAATCGGCGGAGGCCATGATATCGGCCGGTTTGCCCACCTCGGAAATCAGTCGGGCCATTTTGGTTGAACCGCCCGCTTCCCGCAGCACGTCCACTTCTGGATACGTTGCTTCAAATGCTTTTTCAATGGCGGCAAAAGGGACGGTCAGGCTGCCGGCATGGAAAATGGTCAGTTTTCCTGAGGGGGCACCCATACAGAGCCCGGGCAGCATTAAAAAAGACGCAAGGATGGAAATAAGATGGCATAAATGGTTTTTCATTGTTGTTCTCCTTCTCGTGTAATGAATTATGGGTTGAAAACTGACTCATAATGGGGGATTCTAACGATCGGTACGCAAAATAGCAACAGCTATACCGGTGACGGTTTTAATTCGGCAAAGACGTATTTTTTTCGATTGTTTTTTGCCCGCAAAAGATGACAACCGCGTCGGTTTATGACAAACTGTGTCCGATGAAAAAACAGAATGTCCGGTGCATACCGGAACCTAAGCAGAAAGGATGGAACAGTGAGCAATCTTGACGCATTTCTGGACAAGCTCCAGGAGGACATATTTGATGAGGCAAAACAGGCCCTGGGTGAAAGGGGATTTGATCGCTGGAGAAACCCCAAACACAACGGCCGGATGGAAAACCCTGATGGATCGGGCCGGGTGACCGGAGAGTGCGGGGATACCATGGAAATATATCTTAAATTCAAGGATAACCGGGTGGCGGACGCGTCCTATTTTACGGACGGATGCGCCTCCTCCATGGTCAGCGGGTCCTTTGCCGCAGAACTGACCCTGGGCAAAACCCCGGAGGAATTGACCGATATCACCGCAGACCAGGTTCTTGACGCCATTGGCCGACTGCCGGACGATGACATTCACTGCACCACTCTGGCCGCTCGCACCATCCAGGCCGCCTTGGACAACTACATGGGCACCATGGTGAAAAAAGATTAATTTTTATGGAAATCAAACTTGATCTGAGTCGCCACTGCATCCAGACGGCGGCTCGCCTGAAGCTCGAACACCTGATCCGGCAGTGTCTGAAAGCGCCGGATCAGGAAACAGAAGAGATGATTGAGACCTTGACCGATTTTTTGTCACAAAACGATTTCGGGGAATTGCGCCGGCGTATTCATCTGACCCGTCAATCCTTGGGAAATGATTCTGCCTTCCTTGTACCCCTCGACTTGCCCGGCGGCATGCTAAAACCCTTCTGCCGTCTGGTGCTTGGTCCTGATTTCTGCCTTTTGTCCATGACTTTGGATTCGCCTTCTGCCTGAACCTTTGGTTGTTTGCATATCAGAATCCTTGGAAGGTACGATGCAGGGCGCATATTGAAATATGTGCCCTGATGTTGCAGTGAAGAATATGGATCAAAAAGGCAAGCAACGGGGTTTTATTTCCGACTACATGTTCCTGCGATACTGGCCGCCCACATCGTAAAGGGCTCTGGTAATCTGACCTAAGCTGCAAACCTTAACCGTTTCCATCAATTCTTCAAAGATGTTGCCCCCTGAAAGGACCACCCGTTGAAGTTCCTCCAGAGCCTGGGGCGCTTTTTCTTCATTTAGTTTTTGAAAATCAGCCAATCGCTTCAACTGGGATTGTTTTTCTTCATCCGTGGCTCTGGCCAGTTCACAGCAGCCGCTGCTTTGTGCCGGCGCATCGTCTTGCATATTCGATTCATGGAAGGTGTTGACCCCTATAATGGGAAGATCTCCATTGTGCTTCAACGTCTCATAGTAGACGGATTCTTCCTGAATTTTACTTCGCTGATATCCTGTTTCCATAGCACCCAACACGCCGCCTCGTTCCGATATACGGTGAAATTCCATGAGCACCGCCTTCTCCACCAGATCCGTCAACTCTTCGACGATAAAGCTTCCCTGGTTCATATTTTCATTTTTGGTCAATCCCCACTCCCTATTAATAATCATCTGGATGGCCAGAGCCCGTCGCACCGACTCCGCCGTAGGGGTTGTAATGGCTTCGTCAAACGCATTGGTATGCAGGCTGTTGCAATTGTCATACACTGCGCAAAGGGCCTGTAAGGTGGTCCGGATGTCGTTGAACTGGACGTCCTGACTGTGCAACGATCTTCCTGATGTTTGTATATGATATTTCAGCATTTGTGAGCGTGCCGAAGCGTTATATTTTTCTTTCATGGCAATGGACCAGATGCGTCGGGCAACTCTGCCGATGACCGTATATTCCGGATCCATGCCGTTGGAAAAAAAGTATGACAAGTTGGGCCCGAAACTGTCAATGGGCATGCCCCGGGAAAGGTAGTATTCCACATAGGTAAAGCCGTTGGAAAGGGTCAAGGCCAACTGGGTAATGGGATTGGCCCCGGCCTCAGCCACGTGATAGCCTGAAATGGATACGGAGTAAAAATTTTGCACATTGTTTTCGATAAAGTACTGCTGGATATCCCCCATCATTTTCAGGGCAAATTCAATGGAAAAAATACATGTATTCTGCCCCTGATCTTCCTTTAAAATATCTGCCTGAACCGTGCCGCGAACATTGCTTAGTACCGATTCGCGAATATTTTGATACACCTGCCTGGTTGGGGCGTTACCGTTCTCTTTTGTGTATTTGTCCACCTGCTGATCAATGGCCGTATTCATGAACATGGCAAGAATGATGGGCGCCGGTCCATTGATGGTCATGGAGACGGACGTGGACGGCGCGCAGAGGTCGAATCCGCTGTATAGTACTTTGACATCTTCCAACGTACATACACTGACCCCTGCGTTGCCGACCTTGCCGTAAATATCCGGTCTCAAATGTGGATCACACCCGTACAGAGTTACCGAATCAAATGCCGTAGACAGTCGTTTTGCCTCGTAGTTGGCGGAAAGCAGGCGAAAACGGGTATTGGTTTTGGCTGGGTCTCCTTCTCCGGCAAACATTCTCGTAGGGTCTTCTCCCACCCGTTTTAAAGGAAACACACCGGCAGTATAAGGGAAGTATCCGGGAAGATTTTCCCGCCGCTGCCACCGGTAGATTTCTCCAGGATCCTTGAATTTGGGCAAACTGATCTTGGGGATTTTCTGATGGGATAAGGATTGGGTGTACAGAGGCACTCTTATTTCCTTGCCCCGAACCGTGTATACCAGTTCGTCCTTTGTATAGGCTTCTTTCATCTTATCCCACTGTGTTACAAGAGCCTTGGCCTCGCCATCGACGATTCCCTTGGCGGCGGCAGTTTCCTTTTTTAAAGTTTCGATCAGTTCTATTTTATACCCGTCAAGCAGACTCTCATCAATGGCTTTGGCGCTTTCTTCCAGATGCCAGACCTTGCGGATGGCCTGGGCCTGTATTTGCGTATGTTTGTGGTAGCCCCGAATGGTGTCGGCAATTTCTGAGAGGTAGCGTGTTCTTTCCGGCGGGATGATCACCGTTTTTGATGACGATGTTTTCACATCGACTTTAGGGCGACGGCTTTCAAATTTAACGCCGGTTTTTTCAAAAATAGTCTTCAGCAGGGCTTGATACAGGGCGGTTACACCGTCATTATTGAATTTGGAGGCAATTGTGCCGAATACCGGCATATCTTCCGGCTGCATGTCCCATAAGTTTCGGTTTCTTTGCACCTGCTTGCGAACATCCCTGACAGCGTCCTCTCCGCCCCTTTTTTCGAATTTGTTGACCACAATCAGGTCTGCGTAATCCAGCATATCTATTTTTTCCAACTGGCTTGCCGCCCCGAATTCGGCCGTCATAACATACATGGAGCAATCCACCTGGTCGGTAATTTGGGAATCCCCCTGACCGATGCCGGCGGTTTCGGCGATGATAAAATCAAATCCGGCGGCCTTGGCCACAGAAATGACGTCTCCCAGTGCCTCCGGGATTTCCGAGTGGGCTTTTCGCGTAGCCAGGGAGCGCATGTAGACACGATCATTTCCGATGGCGTTCATTCGAATGCGATCCCCCAAAAGAGCACCGCCGGTTTTTCTTCTGGATACATCCGAACTGATAACGGCGATCTTCATATCTTTTACATCATTGATCATTCGAAGAATCAGCTCGTCAATCAGCGAAGACTTCCCCGCCCCGCCGGTACCGGTGATACCCATGACCGGCACGGTTTTGTCTCCGATCTTTTTCAATAGTTGGGCTCTAAAATGGTCCAAATAACCATTGCCGGAAGCCTTGGCTTGTTCCATTGCGGTAATCGCCCTGCCCAGCAGGCGTTTGTTTTCACAAGACAACGCGTTAAAATCAACGGCATCATCCTTTACCGTGGAAAAATCAATCTCCTTTATCATATGATTGATAATTCCCTGTAATCCCATCCGTGTGCCGTCTTCAGGAGAATATATTCTCGTTACGCCGTAATCATGAAGCTCTTGAATCTCATCGGGCACAATAACACCGCCGCCGCCGCCGAAAACCTTAATGCCGGATGCATCTTGTTCTTTCAAAAGATCTACGATATATTTAAAAAATTCGATATGCCCGCCTTGATAACTGGAAACGGCTATTCCCTGGGCATCTTCTTCAATGGCTGCGTCAACAATTTCCTTTACGGAACGGTTGTGGCCCAGATGGATAACCTCAGCACCGGTGCTCTGAAGCAGTCTTCGAAACATGTTGATGGACACGTCATGGCCGTCGAAAAGGGACGTGGCTGTGATGACACGTACTTTATGTTGGGGCTTGTATATTTCTACAGCGTCACTCATTTTTCCTCCTTTATAAAAACATCGAGATAAAGAATTTGCCAACGTTTTTTCGGAAACGGATGTTTAGCTGTATTATTGAAGAATATAATGAGAAATTGATGGGGTCATAAGCCGTAACCGATGGACGTCCTTAAACGGGGTGAAGGGACCATAACACGATCCATCATTTTAAGGAAAAAGGACCTCCTTTTTTTTTAAGAAAAGCATAACAAAGAATAAAAAGATTATCAAGAGCCTGAAATATGGCCCAGCCGGGATATAGGTCATGCGCTCCTGCGAAAAACCGGAGCGGATAATATACCGAATCAACGTTCTCATTCGCAATTGCCCTGTCCCATTGACTTTCTCTCATGCAATGATTGCTTCCTTTTGCCGGCTGTAGACGGTATAATGGAATTTTAATGCTGTTAACTCAGGCGTTAATGGCAAAAAACAAGCGGGGAAAGCGCCTTTGGAACCCAGTTTATGTGTTAAGACATAGGAGGCAGGAACATGAATACAGCCGGATCAGGCATAAAGTTTATTGTTTGCATCATGGCTGCAGTAATGATGATTATGGCAGGATGCGCGTCATCCAGCTCCAATGTATATACCTATGAGCAGACCATGCGGGCCCAGGCCGTGGATACAGGGACGGTGGAATCTGTTAAATCTATTATTATCCAGTCCTCAAATCCCCCGGTTGTCGGTGGTGCCATCGGCGGTGTGACCGGCGGCGTGCTCGGCAGCACCGTCGGCAGTGGTCATGGCCGGGATGTGGCCACCATTGTCGGGGCCCTGGCAGGTGCGGCCATTGGTGCAGCCATTGAACATGAGGCCGGAACCAGAAACGGTTTTGAAATTGTTGTTAACCTTGACAGTGGACGAACCATTGTGGTGGTCCAGGAGGCGGATGTACCGATGTTTCCCGGGGACAGGGTGCGGGTGTTGACAGCCCCGGACGGCACCACCCGGATATCTAAATAGTGCCCGACCGAAAACCATAAATTTTGCCGATTACTTCGTTGGACGAAAATGTTAATCCTCGGAATATTATATATATGCCTGGGGTTGAAATTTGCGGTCCGCCTTGTACTCGACAAAATTTTCAGGTTTTCGGTCAGATACTAAAGATTATTTTAATAAAAAGTAACCCATTTGCGGCGTTGCAAAAACATTTTTAATCCTGATTGCCAATTGTACTTTCGGTTGAAAATCTTTCTGCGCCTTGCACCTGGGCAGTTTTGCGTCCAAACACAACTTTCCGTTCAGACATTAAGTCGTAGGAGAATATGAAAAAAAACAGTGCAGTAAATGATAAATTAAGAAATGTTGCCATCATCGCCCATGTTGACCATGGGAAAACCACACTGGTGGATGCCATGTTTAAACAAAGCGGGATGTTCCGGGAAGGCCAGGCCGTGGATGATCGGCTCATGGACTCCATGGACCTTGAGCGGGAACGGGGCATTACCATTGCCGCCAAAAACTGTTCGGTTACCTGCAACGGGATAAAAATCAATATTATTGATACCCCGGGCCATGCTGATTTCGGTGGTGAGGTGGAGCGCGCCCTTTCCATGGCGGATTCCGCCATTCTACTGGTGGATGCCTCTGAAGGGCCTTTACCCCAGACCCGGTTTGTGCTCAAAAAAACCTTTGAGGCAGGTCTTCCCGTACTTGTGATCATCAACAAAATTGATCGTAAGGATGCCCGGCCCGACGAGGTGCTGGACATGGTCTACGACCTGTTTATCGACCTTGGTGCTACGGAGGAACAGCTTGATTTCACCTATCTTTACGCCATTGGCCGGGACGGGATTGTCAAGCGGGAACTTGAAGAGGACGTGGATCACCTGAAAGTCCTTTTTGATATCATTATCAATGAGATGCCCGCACCCTCCTATGATCCTGACGCCCCTTACCAGATGCTGGTGTCGGATCTCGGCTATTCAGATTACCTAGGACGCCTTGCCATTGGCAAGGTGTTCAACGGATCTGCCGCCTCCAACGCATCGTTGGTGTGCATGAATGAAGACGGCGGCCAGAAACAGCTTAAGGTGTCCAAACTCCAGTCCTATGACGGCATGACACTGGTGCCGGTGGATCAGGCAGACACCGGAGATATTGTCGTACTGGCAGGCATTGAGGAAGTAAAAATTGGTGATACCATCTGCACCCGGGAAAACCCATTAGCCCTGCCCAGGATCTCAGTGGATGAACCCACGGTGTTCATGCGGTTTGCCATTAACACCTCACCCTTTGCCGGCAAAGAGGGTAAAAACGTTCAGTCCAGAAAAATCCGGGAGCGCCTGCTTAAGGAAACCCTGCTCAACGTGGCCATTGAGGTGGAGGAGAGCGGTAATGACGACAGCTTTGTGGTCAAGGGCCGGGGTGAACTGCAGCTGGCCATTCTCATTGAAACCATGCGCCGGGAAAATTTTGAAGTATGCGTGGGACGGCCCAGGGTAATTTACCGTGAAGAGAATGGTCAAACCCTGGAACCCATCGAACATCTTTTCGTGGACTGCGATGAAAATTTCATGGGCGTGGTCACTGAAAAGCTCTCCGTGAGAAAGGGCAAAATGACCAATCTGGTGAACAACGGCAAGGGCCGTGTCCACCTGGAGTTTTCTATCCCGTCGCGTTCCCTGATTGGGTACCGGGACGAGTTCATGACCGATACCCGGGGCACGGGGATTCTGAACTCCTATCTGTCCGGATATGAGCCATATCGCGGGGATTTCCCCGTGCGCTACACCGGCTCCCTTGTGTGCGACCGCCAGGGTAAGGCCGTGCCCTATGCGCTGTTTAACCTGGAACCCCGGGGGCGGCTACTCATCTCACCGGGCACTCCGGTATACGAAGGCATGGTGATTGGCGAACACAACCGTCATTCGGATATTGACGTCAATGCCTGCAAGGAAAAAAAGCTGACCAACATGCGGGCCTCAGGAAAAGACGATGCCACCACCTGCTCTCCGGTTAAACCCATGACCCTGGAAGAAGCCATCCATTTTATCAGGGACGATGAAATGGTCGAGGTGACCCCCTTATCCATCCGCATCCGCAAGGTGGAACTGAATGCCGGCAAACGCCATCTCCTGGCCGGAAAACTCAAGAAGAAAGATAAAGAATAGCGTCCTGATAGGACATAAAAACACTGTAATATGATTAAATAGTTAATCATATTACAGTGAGACTATCCATCCTTCTTACAACCTTTATTTCTCCACCCCGGTATCGGTTTCCTGTTCAGGGCCGGGCTGTTCCCGATCCTTGCCTGCCGGTTTCCAGTGCCCCTGTTGATGGGGTTTGGGTTTGCGCCATTGCACCTTGGACCACAGTATGGGGGTACAAAACCGGGTCCATCCCCATTTCAGGATATTTATCAGCCAAAAGGAAACCCAAAGCGCCCAGGCCAGCATGGCAACCCGGTAGGCCCACATGGGAATGGACACCATCCAGGTCCGGGGCAGCACAGGGCCAGACACATCATGGTACCAGCGCAGCAGATGGGCATTGGAACCGTTGCCCCGGATATTCATATCCGGATGGCCTAAAAGTCCGTTGGAGATGCTGAAAACCAGACACACACCTGATGCCAGGGTTAGCACCACGATGCCCAGCTGGACCAGATTGAACTTCATGCCGGTGAACTGATCGGCTTTGGACCTTAAATCCAGGGCAATGAGCCAGCCGGCCACAATGATGGCGGCTGCCGGATGATTCATGGTGATGCCGATGAACAGCAAAAACCACTGCAATAAATTCAACGGCGTCCATCCGGTTTGTGACAGAATAAAGGCAATGATCAGAATCACGATCACTTCGGACCAAAAAAGCACAGCCGGTCCCAACGCAGGTTCCCCGCCCAGAAACAAAGGCCACCGGCTGCGGCCGGGTTTAATATCCACACAGGTGTTGGCGCTGTCCATGCCTAAGTCCACAACCGGTGTTTTATAAAACGGGGTGATACCGCCGGCAGACACCCATTGGAGCACAATTTCCTGGTGTCCGGGAACAATGGGCAGGGTCACCTGGTTCTGATCTTGCCGGATGGGGCGTATCCGGCCTTGGATTTTCACCTCCTGCAGCCGGGCATTTTGGGGCAGGGTTATGGTGTGACGCCCGCCCTGGCTGCTGTTGATGGTAAGATCCAGCCGGGCCGTGGTGGCTGCCCTGCCCGGTGAAAAGCTCAGCAGACTTTTTTCAATGGTCATGGTCTGCCCTTCAATGCCCTGGGGCCGGGTCACGTTAAGTCTCAAGGTCTCCCCGGGCCAGGGGTGCCAGGTGGGATACCACCGGGTACCGGTTTTATGTAAAATCACAGGGGTTCCCTGGTACGCCATGTGAAAAACTGGGCTGACATCCACCTTCCATATTTCGGTCCAGTCCCGGGTATCGGCATGTTTTAACTCTATTTTATCCGAAGGGGCCAGAAAAGATTCCCAGGCAAGCGTTTTCTGTCCGGACCGGAAATTAATTTTTGCGGTATTCCCCTCTACCCGGATACCCTGGGTGGTGATGGATTCGCCGGGAAGCAAAGGAAGATCCAAGACCATGCCTGATTTTGTTTCGCCTTCACGGATTACCCGGGTGTTTACTTTCCAGACAAGCCCGAGCAGCAGGGTCCGTTCAACCCTGGCAAAGGCGGGCAGGACGCCTGTTTCAAGCACCTGCTGATTTTCACCCTCTGCCCGGGCTTTTCGTTTAAATTGGAGCTGGGCATCAAAGCTGCCGTCGGGATGATGGCCTTCCACAGTCCAGTCGTCCATGACAATGTTCAGGTGCCGGGGTTTTAACGGGAAAAAAAGCTGGAATCCGCTCTGCTGCCGTATGGCACCTTCAAGGTCTATGTTGTGACGGCCTTTGGGGACCATCACCCAGAATTGTCCCGCTTTTTTAAAAATACCCGCAGCGGTCCGGCCGTTCACGGTTACCTGTGACGGCATCCACTGGCCGGCATCTCCAGGAAGGGGAATTGCCGTATCAATGGCGGCATGAACCGCCACGCGGACCTTCATCACATCTTTTTTAAGATCAATGGACGCCAGGGGCAGGTTTGCACAATTATTAAAACATTTATCCGTTTCAAGCAGCCGTTTTTCCAGTTCTTCCAGCATGGCCTTTGGCGGAAATTCTGTCGCATGGGACAATGCGGGCGTAAGGCACAAAACAAGTGCCGAAAATGCAGGAAGCATTTGTTTGATACCCGTTGCTCCGGCCTTTTTCATGCCGCCCCTGCCAATGCCAAGCATCCCCGCGCCTAAAAGTACCACAAGGGCAACCCGCAAAAAGGCCAGGGCCAGGTTGACTTTTGGCCCAATCAGAAAAAATCCGATGGACTGATCTTTGCTCACGGGGCCGGACCAGGAAAAACGGATGGTTTTATAGGCCGGCCACAAAGGCATCCCCGGTCCTGTTTGGGTCCGGGCTTTAGGATCATACTGCATAACCTGGGCGGACTTGCCGCCTGATGCCGGTGCACTGGCAGGATACATGGCTTTGGACATACTTCCCAGGCGCATCAGTTTCTTTGGAGCCGGAGCCTGCTGTTCGGCATCAGCCGTTGCCGAATTCCGGCCTCCGGACGCCACTTCCATCATCTGGTTCCGGGATTCTGACCGGATCACCGTATTTGAGGTATCGGTCCATGTCCGGGCCAGTTCCGGGTATATTCCGATGCGAAGGGTTTGAATGGCAAAGGGAATCACAATGGCGGCAAAACAGATCAGTGCCAGGCCCTGGCAAAACTTGGCAAGGGTGCGCATCCTGCCTTCGGGCAGATATTTGAGCAAGGTGAACCCCACCAGGAGCACCAGCCATATATACCTGGGGGCCTGGGGTTCATGGAAAATCAGCACCAGAGTGACAAAGGCAAGAATAGCTAAGGGTTTAGAGTAGACCCGGGACAGGGCAATGGTAAAAATCAGGACCACAAAAAAATCCAGCAGGGTCCATCGACCCACCCAGGTGCCGGGGATGCGGTCCACGCCCCGGGCATTGATCAGGGTCCAGCCCGCAGGTAGATTCAGCGCGCCTTTTACGTTGTTGAAATCATGGTCCCAGCCCGTTGCCGGCACATTGGCAATTCCTTTTTCAAAGGTGGCGTCAGCCACAATATTTATCCTGCCGTTTCTCAGCTCAATACCGGCCTTGTCGCTATCTTCTCTTTTGGTGATCAATTGCTCTTTGCCATCCACAAGTACCTGGCCCGGCTGGATATCCGGATTCATCTCCAGACGCCAGTTGGTATTCTTTTTACCCGTTATTTTATCCTGGATAAAATAACCTGAGCCGTCAAACCGCAGCCACAGGGTCCGGTCCATGGAGAGTTGGTCCGGTGCGGGTTCCGGGTCTCCCCGTTTGATCTGCTTAAAGGCCAATGTGGTGTCAGGTGCCATGAGGTACGATGGAAAGGATTGCCATTTTGCCGGCATGGCGGTCTGTTTGGGGTCAACGGGTTCGGCCCCTGAAATCTGCACCCGTCTCAGGTCGATTCTGGCACCGAAGGACCAGATCTCCTGATCCGGCCAGAATGCCTGGTCCGGGCGGATGAACCGGACGGTTTCCAAGGGCCCTTCATGGCGAAGATTAAGGGTCAGGTTATAGCGTCCGGGCCGGACCTGGATGGTGATCCGGCCGTCGGATTCCAGGCGCGCGGGCAGCGGACTGTCAAAGGATACCGGTGTAAATTTTTCGCTTTGGTATACCGGCCCCAGCACCATTTGCCGGGCCTGGCCCGACACTTCCAGGGTAAGGTCAATTGACATCCGGGCTGGGATGGCATCCTCGATCAGCCGAAAGCATTCAATTTTCAACCGGTCTTCCGCCCGTTTTTCACGATTTCTGTGTTTCAGCCACAACCGGCCTTTATCGTCCAGGTCCGGGAACGGTATGGACCGATTATTTAGCCTCAAGCTCACCAGGCCGGTTGATGCCGGGATGTTCAAATGTTCGGGTATGCTTTGCCAGTGAAATGTTCCGCTGATTGCATGACGGCCCGGGGAAAGAATCAGCCCCGGAGTATTATCCCGGTCGAGAACCACGGCAGGCTTGCCGTCGGCCAGAGCCGACATGGGCCAGTTTCGGTCGGAGCCCGGCAAATCGACCCGGGTCTGGGCATACACCTGCCATGATTGTTTAAATGTGCCCCCGCTGTCTGTCAGATTCAGGTTTAACTGTCCCGGCCAGGCGCAACGTGTCTTTCCGGCATTATTGTACATGGGAATGCATGCCAATTGCTTTTCTTTTCCGTGCAGCACCCATGCTTTCCAGGGAGCAAGGTCATCGGGAACGTAAACAGACGTCCGGGCCTGGGCTTGGCCATATACGGCCAAGAAAAATGCTGCAGCCATAAACAATATACGAATAGCGCCGATATTTCGTTGAAGGGTCATGACACTGTCCTCTTTGAAAAGAATCCTGATAAGTCTTAGATTAGAAAATATAACCCGGGCCGTATCCAAATGAATTGGCCCACAGTCTAATAAGAATCCAGATAAAAATCAATGCGGGGCTTTAGAGCCTGTTTAAAAATAGATGAATCGGCTGCAATCCCATGAGATTTCGCTTCGATCCCCTAATTTTTAAACAGACTCTTAGGACAATCTCATGAAACTTATTTCCTTTAAATCCATTATTTAGCGTTGGACGTATCCATTTTTCCGCCGCCCATAACCTTGTAAAGGTTGATCAGGTTGCTTAAATAGGCTTGTTTCAGGGCAATGGCGACCTGCTCAGCGTTGAAAAGCGAGCGCTGGGAATCCAGAACCGAGAGGAAATCATCTATTCCGTTGTCATACCTGGCCTTGGACAGATGATACGCGTCTCGGGTAGCAGATACCAATGCATTCTGGGCATCCAGCTGACCCTTGTAGTGTTTGCGTGCCACCAGCTGATCTGCCACTTCCCTGAACGCTGTCTGAATGACGCCTTCATACTGGGCTGCCGCAATTTTTTCTCCAACGGTTGCGACATCCAGGCTGGCTTTGAGGCTTTCTCGATTGAAAATGGGAATGGTGACATTGGGAGAAAAGCCCCATGAAAGGCTTCTGGACGGATCAAACAGATAGGAAAGCCCCTGGGCCGCAAACCCGAGGGAGCCGGTCAGGCTGATGGTGGGATACATGGCTGCTCGGGCCGCGCCAATGTCTGCATTGGCCGCCTTTAACTGATGCTCGGCTGCCTGGATATCCGGTCTGGCCAGAAGAATTCGGGAAGGGAGTCCTGCGGGTAGCTGGATCAGGAATCCGATGTCGTCAATTGTTTCGGATGGGGTTCCGGATGGGATTTCAGGTGTTTTGATGAGATCATACACCCTGGGACCGGCAAGGTACACCAGGGCGTTTTCCGCCTGGGCAGCCAGTCGTTTGTACCGGTAAATGGAGGCCTTGGCGCTCGCCGTGGAGGTGGCGGCCTGGACCAGGGCAAGCTGATCTGTGGAGCCCGCATCATACTGGGTCTTGATCACATTATAGGTGGCTTTCTGGGCCTTGTATGTTTCCTGGGCAAGCTGCTGCAGCTTTCTTTGGGCCAGAAGGCTGACATAGGCGTCTGCGGTCTGGGCCACCAGGGCAATGCGGGTGCTTGATGCGGCTTCCCGGGTGGCAAGATATGTTTCAAGGGCGCTTTGGCTCATGCTTTTGACCCGGCCGAAAAAATCAAGCTCATAGGCGGTTAGACCCAGCCCCACACGCATGGATGTATCTGTGGTGTATGCCTTGCCTAAGCCACTGTTGTCTTCGGCAATTCCCTGGCGACTTAAACCCGTGCTGCCGGAAATGACGGGCAGTTCATCGGACTTCTCGATCCGGTAGACCGCCTTGGCCTGTTCAATATTAAGCAGGGCCACCTTCAGGTCCGGGTTGTTTTCCAGGGCCATAGCAATAATCTGCTGCAGGGTCTGGGATGTAAAGTAATCCTGGTAGACAATGTCCACGGCCACGGGTTCGGACCCGGCATCTGTTTTGGGACCCATGTCAGACCAGGCATCGGCCACGGGCATCTCAGGCTGATTGTATTCGGGGATAAAGGAACAACCGGCGGTAAAAAGCAGCCATACGCCGGCAACAGCTGCTGCAATCGATTTTATATTAAAATTCCAATGAATTGTTGAATCGCTTTTATGTTTTGTTATGGGGCGCGTCTGGGTGTCGAAAGACCCGGTCGGCCCATGGCTGTTAGTCGGCATAAATCATTCTCCTTGGCCGATTTCGGCCTGTTTTTTCTTTTCACTGCCCCGTTCAATGAGGATAAAAAAGAGGGGGACAAAGATAATCGCCAGGGTTGTGGCTGCCACCATACCGCCGATAACACCGATGCCGATGGCATTCTGGCTGGCAGAACCGGCACCGTCGGAAATGGCCAGCGGGGTCACACCCAGGATAAAGGCAAAGGAGGTCATCAGAATGGGGCGAAGTCTGAGTTCGGCAGCGGACAGGGCGGATGGAATCAGTCCCATTCCCCCCTCGTAAAGGGTTTTGGCAAACTCCACGATGAGAATGGCGTTTTTGGCCGCAAGACCCACCGTGGTCAGCAGCGCAATCTGAAAGTACACGTCATTGCTCAAGCCTGACCATTTTGTGGCAACCACGGAGCCGATGATCCCCAAAGGAACGACCAGCATGACGGAGAGCGGAATGGACCAGCTTTCGTACAGGGCCGCCAGGCACAGGAATACGAACAGCAGTGACACCGAGTACAGCAGACCGGTCTGGGAACCGGCCATGCGTTCTTCATAGGATATACCGGTCCACTCCAGGGCAATTCCCCGGGGAAGTTTTTTGGCCAGGTCTTCGATAATCGCCATGGCCTCGCCGGAGCTGACACCCGGGGCCGCTCCTCCTAATATCTGTATCGATGAAGTGCCGTTATGCCGTTCCAGTTTTGGAGATCCGTAGGACCAGGTTCCATATGAGAAAGAGGAGAAGGGCACCATTTTGCCATGGGTGTTGCGCACATGCCACCGGTCAATATCTTCAGGCAGCATCCTGGAGGGGGCATCACCCTGAATATAAACTTTTTTCAGGCGGGACTGATCCATGAAGTCATTGACATAGGAAGAGCCCCAGGCCGTCTCCAGAACGCTTGTGATATTCGCTGTGGTGACCCCCAGTGCTTCAGCCTTTTCATAATTAATATGCAGTGTGTACTGGGGCACATCAGACAGGCCGTTGGGGCGCACACCCACAAGTTTGGGGTCCTGAAAGGCCATGCCCAGCATCTGGTTTCTGGCATTCATCAGTGCGGCATGGCCTAATCCGCCCCGGTCCACCAGCATGAACTCAAAGCCTGTGGCATTGCCCATCTCCAGGATGGCAGGCGGAATGAACGCATATATGGATGCATCCTTGATACTGTAAAGATTGCGCATGGCCCGGCCTGCAATGGCTGCTGATTTCTGGTCCGGGCGGTGACGTTCTTCCCAGTCCCGAAGATTTACAAACCCCAGGGCCATATTTTGCCCCCTGCCGGCAAAGCTGAAGCCCACAACGGTAAATATGCTCTCTACATTTTCTGATTCTTTATTCAGAAAATAGCTTTCGGTTTTTTTAACGGACTGCAGGGTACGTTCCATGGTAGCGCCGGGGGGCGCGGAGAGTGTGCTCATCAACATGCCCTGGTCTTCGTCGGGCAAAAACCCCGTGGGAATCCCTTTGAAGATATAAACCAGTGCCCCAATGATTAACGCGTAAATCACAAGAAACCGAAAGATCCGGGTCGCGGCATATTTAACAGTGGTTTTGTATGTGGCTTTGGTTAAGTCAAAGCCGTTGTTGAACCAGCCGAAAAACCCTTTTTTATTTTCCTGGTGACCCTTTTGTACAGGTTTAAGCATGGTGGCGCAAAGTGCCGGGGTCAAAACCATGGCCACCAGAACGGAAAGGGCCATGGATGATACCAGGGTCAGGGAAAACTGCCGGTAGATGGCGCCGGTGGAGCCGGAAAAAAACGCCATGGGGATAAAAACCGCAGAAAGCACCATGGCAATACCCACAAGGGCACCTGTAATCTGGTCCATGGATTGCCGGGTGGCTTCCTTGGGCGGCAGGCCTGTTTCGGACATCACGCGCTCCACGTTTTCCACCACGACAATGGCGTCATCCACCAGAAGGCCGATGGCCAGAACCATGGCAAACATGGACAGGGTATTAATGCTGAATCCAAAGGCCGATAATATCCCGAAGGTGCCCAGAAGTACCACCGGCACCGCAATGGTGGGAATCAGTGTTGCCCGAAAATTTTGCAAAAACAGATACATGACGAAAAACACCAGGATAATGGCCTCGATCAGTGTTTTGACCACTTCCTGGATGGAAAGGCGGACAAAGGGCGTGGTATCATAGGGATATGCGATGTGAAGCCCTTCGGGCATAAATACGGATAAATCCTTGACCTTGTCCTTGATTCGTTGGGCTGTGTCCAGGGCATTGGCACCGGTGGCAAGGCTGATGGCCATGGCACTGGCGGGTTTGCCGTTGTAGCGGCTGATAAATCCGTATGATTCCGATCCCAGTTCCACCCGGGCCACATCCTTTACACGGATCTGGGCCCCGTCGGTATTCACCTTGACCAGGATATTTTCAAAATCGTCCACGGTTTTCAGCTTGGACTGGACCGTAACCACCGCGTTGATTTGCTGTCCGGCAATGGCAGGCGCACCCCCGAGCTGGCCCGAAGAAACATCGGCGTTCCGGGCCCGGATGGCCGCTGTAACATCCGAAGGCATGAGGTTGAAGGCATTGAGCTTTTCAGGATTCAGCCAGATCCGCATGGCATGCTCGGATCCGAACACCACCAGATCCCCGACACCCTGAACACGGGAGAGGGGGTCGGCCATGTTGGATTTGAGATAGTCGGCAATATCATCATCGCTTTTGCTGCCGTCTTCGGAGTACATGCCCACAATGAGCAGATAACTTTTTGCGGACTTCTGGACAGTTATGCCCTGCTGCCGGACCCCTTCAGGAAGAAGGCTTTCCACTTTGGAAATTTTATTTTGTACCTGGACCTGGGCAATGTCCGGATCCGCTTCCGGTTCAAAGGTGAGCTCGATTTCAAGCTGCCCCGATGAATCACTGGTGGAGGAAAAGTATCTTAAATAGTCAATGCCGGTCAGGGATTGTTCTATGACCTGGGTGACACTGTCCTCGAGCACCTGGGCCGACGCCCCGGGATAATAGGTTTCAATGGATATGCTGGGCGGGGCTATCTTCGGGTATTGTTCCACCGGAAGCGTTATAACGGCAAAAACGCCGGCCAGCATGATGACGATGGCGATAACCCATGCAAAGATGGGACGATTTATGAAAAAGCGAGGCATATTTTTATCCTGATACTAGGAATTGGCGGATGCGTTGAATTTTATGGTGGTAACCTTGGCGTGGTTGCTGATTTTCTGCAGACCCTCCACCACCACACGGTCACCGGGGGCAAGGCCGGAGGAGACCACCCACTGTGCTTTGACTGCCTGAAGGACTGTTATGTCCCGGTGTTTTACGGTATTTTCCTTGTCCACAACCCATACGAAAACAGATCCGTCCGCATTGCGGATCACAGACTGTTGGGGCACCACAATGGCCTTTTCCTGGCGGGACTGTTCCACCCGGGCCCGGACAAAAAGTCCCGGCAGGAGGTCATTGTCCGGATTGGGAAACAGCACGCGAAGCTGAACCATGCCCGTGCTCTGGTCCACCGTGGCATCGGAGAACAGCAGTTTGCCTTCACGGTCATAGGGTGTGCCGTCCTTGCCAATGAACAGGCTGACCATGGAGTTCGTCCCAGGGTTGTTAAGTCCTTTTTTCAGGGCCAGTAATTCTTCGCTGGACTGGTTTACGTCCACATAAATTCGGCCCAGGTTCTGAACCACGGCAAGGGCGGTGGTTTGATTGGCCGTAACCAACGCGCCTTCGGTCACCGATGACTTGCCGATGCGTCCGGAAATGGGTGAAAATACCTTAGTATAGTTTAGATTGATTTTTGCCGAGGTCAGATTTGCTTTGGCAACCGCCACATCGGCCTGGGCCTGGGCCAGAGCTGCCACGGTATCGTCATACACCTGGCAACTGACACCGCCCATTTTCACCAGACGGCTGTACCGGGCAAGCTTGGGTTCCACGGCCTTGACATCGGCCCGGGCGCGAACCAGGCTCGCTGCGGCGGATTCATATGCGGCTTTGTAGGTGGCAGGATCAATTTGATAAAGCTGCTGTCCTTTTTTAACCAAACTGCCTTGGGTAAACATCCGTTTCAGGATGATGCCTGTTACCTGGGGGCGAATTTCAGCCACCTGATATGCAGACGTTCTGCCGGCCAGATCTTTGGTGAAGACCACTTCCTGGGGTTTGACCGTGTAAACGGCCACTTCAGCCGGCGGACGGGCCTGGGCAGACGGGGCAGTCGTCTGCTCGGACTGGGATGGCGCCTGGCCTTTTTGCGCCCCTGCCCAGGGCAGAGTAAGCTGTCCTGAGTAATACAAATATCCACCGCCAATGAGTACGGCCGTGACAAAGCCAAGCAAAAAACGCTTCATGATGATCTCTCCTGTTCCTTAAGTATACATTTGTCCAGAAAGCGGACAATTTCCTGTTTGAGTGTTTCCAGATCCCGGAGCGGTTCCTCCCGGTATGTCAGGGACTCCAAAGGCCCCACCACCGAACCGAAGATCATGGCTGCCATGACATAGGGATCGGCATCGATAAACTGTCCCTGGCGTATGCCCTCCCGGCAGACATTGACCAGGGGGAGAATGATGACCTCCATACGCTCTGTAACGGCTTCGGCTGCTGACCGCTGACTCTGGATAAATTTAAAATAAAGGGGGTATTCCTTGTGGAAATCAAACACATTACCCACAAATCCGTATATTTTCTCCATGGGCTGGATATCTTTCTTAAATATCTTGCTTGATCCCTTTTTAATGGGAATAATCACAGCCTCATGGACATAATTCAGCAGATCTTTTTTGTTTTTAAAATAGTTGTACAAGGTTCCTTTCGACACCCCGCATCTGGCGGCCACTTTATCCATGGTAATGGATGTGCCTTCCTGGATCATTGCCAGCACGGGTTGTACCACTTGTCCCTTGAGCAGACGGTTCATCATCTCTTTTCTTTTAGTGGCCGATTTCATTTAATATTTCCTTGGGTTGTCCCCGGCATTATCCCTGTGGGGAAAAATAAAAACACTTTCTGACTGTGTCGTCTAAAAAAATGACCGCATGGTCAGAAAAATGACTTCCGGGTATAATATGGATGGGGTGCTTTTCTGTCAAGGATGTTTTTTGACAAAATAAAAGAGGATGTCACACGATCAATCCAGGTTGTTTTTTATAAGAAAGGATGTGTAACCGACACAGATTTTTCAACTTTCGTTGTGGGCCGAAGCCTGGGCATAGATAGACCAGGGGCGGCCCGCGGCCGTTATAAGAACGCATGTGTAAGCGACACAGATCGTTCAGTTTTTTAATGAATCAGGAATCATTCGCATGAACAGGAAATAGAATTTAGTTTCTTCCGGGTAGAGGCGTCGGGCAATCGATGCCTCTACCCGGAAGGATTAATTTTACCCTTACAACGCTGATCATTAATCGATATGCGTTTTGTGAGACCAATCATTTTATCTGCTTGCTTCAAAAGCAAAACGCCTGCGTCAGAAATGATTTCTCCACCATTAAAATTTGCTTGGATTTTGCGTCCTTTGCATCTTGTGAATTCAATGGGGTTTGTGGTACATTTTGCCTCTTTTTTATGAATTATTCGGGCTTACCCCATGGACGTGATTGGGCATGATGATCAATTCATGCAGACATAAAGGCCAAAGGTCGCAATTAAATCGTCCAAAATAGGACTTAGGGTTTTATGTCGTATTCCAGGCGGGTCAATGGGCGCATATTTGTTATATGTTCCCATTGACCCAACGAAGAAGCTGGCCTAAAAGACAAGCCACAGGGACGATTATTATTTTGACCATGGGCTTATCTAAGGGAGAATTACTGTCCTTCAAAAATGACTAAAAAAAGCCTCTTTTAGCCGTTGCCATTCCTATTTTGTCATGCCATTGCCCGAGTCGTTCTCCGCGTAAGGAAAACATCTGTAATTTACATGTGTAGTAGGTGAGTTTGCTGCCGCCATTACCATGTTGAGTGGTTGAGGTAACTGTCGTCTTTATGATGAAATCATAACTGCTAGATAAGCTACTCTCGTCAATTACCCGGGCAACACCACTATCTAACACTTTAGAAATAATTTCATCTTGTAGGTCTTCTGTGATGATATTTGGGTCATGCGTGGTATTTTCAGGCGTAGCGATCACCAGCAAAGGTCTCCTGCTTCTCTGTGCCCAGGATTGTACTTGTGAGGAACTAAGCATTTTTTCGGTCACAGTGCTTGCTAGGGCAATATAATCCTCGGTTGTAAGATCATCTTTGAGATGTGCTCTCTCACCGTCATCAACCATTCCAACATTACTTTGTGTGCCGATAGACTTCCCGCTAACACAACCCGACAAAAAGAATGCTGAAGCCAGCAAAAGAATACAACCCAACAAAAAATTTCTTTTATACATCATCTTTACTTCCTCCAAATTACGTTAATCTGATTTTAGTTTATTTAGTTCAATAAAGGTGTCATCAACCAAGCGAACTGTAAAAATTGTTTTTGCCGCCTCTTGTTGCAAGGCCATCTCAGAAAAATTCTTTGCCTGTTTTGGTCCTAAAACAAAGCGTTTCCAAGGACGTGGGGTTCCAACGGAAAAGCCGGAGACATCTTCCCACTGGTACTGGTATTCAACCTCATATCTGTTTTCAGTCAGATTTTGAACTGTGATCTGTGCTTTTGTAAAAATGCCTTTTTTACCTATCTTTGGATTGACAACAGCGATATATCCGATGAGTTGATCGGAGCCAATGACTCTGGTTAGTCCAGGGTGGCTGGTGTCAACAGCCCTGGTGTTAATAATCTGCTGATTGGAGTCCCTGTTTAATCCTGGCTCTGGCTGTGCAACACAACCAAAGAGCAACCCACTTGAAATCATGACTGTAAACAATAGCAATCTTTTGATAATTTGCATCTCTTTCTCCAAATGTATTTATAGTTAAATATTATTTCTGTGATGACCAAATCTTTTTACTTGGATAGGCATTAAGAGTTTGGTCAGAGCTTCTGACGAGAACAAAGTGTTGGGTGCCTTTATTGAGCTTAATACACGTTTCCGCAATCATTTTATTATGAATGTTGTAGGATCTAATTTTTAAGGTTTTAAGCCCTGGGTGAATATAGATTCTTGCAGCCAGTACAGTTGAAGGCAATGTCATCCAGGATGTGGTATCGGGTTCCTGTGCGTCGTCTGTAATGCGTTTAACTATACTGCCCAGCCCGCCAAATAGTGAGTTGCCTCCTTCAATGAGTGCAATGTCCCTGGCTGCTGCTGTGAGCATCATTGATTGAATATAAGGCAGAGAGTCCTTCTGGTGCCTTAAGGCAAGGGCTTCAATATCTGCAACAGGAGACAGGGTTGCCAGGGTTTTGTTGCTTTTGGATAAAACCTTTATTTTCGCTACGTGGGATTCAATGGGATTAAAGGTCGGCAGCTCAACATCAACTTCACCTATCACCGGAATGGAAAGGATTTTCTTTTCGGGAACAAAGCCGTCAAGGGCAACGATATGGACCAAATTTTTTGCCCGCTTCCGGGCTTTTGTATCTCTTACGGCTTTTTGCAAAACTTTACTTTTCGGATTAAGTTTAAGCGCCTGTTTGTAAGCAATATGAGCATTACTGATAAGAGATTTCACCTTAACGCTTTTGAATTCATTGACCATGCCGGTCACATAATCGCCAAAGGGGTTAACAAAGGCACTCGAAACAGTTAGTGCACTTTTATCATACTTGGCAAATTCTTTATTAAGGGCATCAATGAGTTTAATCGAGGTATTTTTATTGACCCTCTCTTTTTTTGCAACTTCTTTACTTTCGCACTTGGGGTCTTTTTCTGTTTTCTCAAGTTCTTCAGTAAATTTATCTTTTTCATCTTTTTGCCATTCTACGGCTAGACGAGCCACGTTGAACGCTCTTGCATCACCTTTCAAAAGATAGGCCATAGAGGTCATGTCAAGGAGCATAACTTTTTCGTACCCTGGGGCATTGTAGCGACCCAATTCACCAGAGCCAGCTACGTCAAGGAAGAAATTACCAAACGCGGATGCACCCTCTGCCAGATATGATTCAGAATTACGCTCTTCAATAAGCTCTTGTGCTAAACGCGAATACCCAAGCGCTTTATCTGGCTCGCCAAGTTGCAAGGAAATTGACGTTCTTTCCATGAGTCCAACCAGGCGAAGTTCCGAGGCTAATTTTTCGCTGTCTTTTGTACCAATTTTTTCCTCTTCTTTTTTAAGCAAGGAGTCAATAGCATCGGTTTTACCCTGGGCAAGCTTGTCGCGATATGGCGCATATTTTTTAGAATATCCTGCGTAGTAGGGGTTTTCTTGTTTTGCGGGGCCTGATTGGAATAATTGAGAAGTCCCGCCTGTTTGGGTTGGAACGCATCCTTGTAAAGTAAGACCAAAACCCATACAAATGGCTATAACGCATAACCATTTTATTCTTTGAAAATACGCAACAGTAGTTGTCATTGTGTTTGTTTTTCTCCTGTATTAAAATTGATTTGAGCTTGCTACTACCACGATACTTTCATTTTCTTTTTTTTCTTTTTGGCGGGTTTTTTTTGATTTCTGAGTATATCTCCGGCAAGTGGTGTCTCACCTGTAATTAATTCGGCTCTTGATCTAACTGCCTCGACCATGGTTATTTTGACAGTACCTATTGTGGTTTCTGCGACACCAAAGGAAACGCCTGTGTCTTGGTCTATCAACGCTTGTCCTGGACGTTGGAGAGAAAATGTCATGCCTGCCTTTATGGCGGCATCTGCACCTCTGTTGATAAAGATCGTTCCATCCGGTAAGACGCCCAATACCTTCATTGGGTATATATATTTAACGATCCCGTTTGCTGCCTCTAACGCATATTGATCAATCATGCTTGTGCGAATTTCTTCAATTCCGATATTCTTAAATCTGCGCTTGAGCCTGATTTTGTCTGAAGCCGCAATTGCACTGGTGTGACTGTCTACAATGCGAACATTACCTTCCATAAAGCCGGTATAGTGTACCTCTACTTCATCAAGATAGGGGACCTTCTTTCTTTCAATATGCAAATAAAAATTTGTAAGTTCGCCAACGACAAGATAATCTGCGCCTTGCAACTGTTCTAAGTAGTCTCGAATGTCACCACTTGTCGCTACCGCCTGGAATGCTTTTTCGTCTATAATTTGATCAACTTCTCTTCGCTCCATCATGACAAATCGGTTTGTCCTAGCCAGATTGTCTGTCATAATATCCGTGAGTTGATCCATTGTTCCTTCTTGGACCGCATAAATAATTGAATTATTTGTGACTTTCTTTCTGGCATTTAGTGTTATTTTGCTAAGGGCCAAGGTTGCTTTGCCACCTAATTGCCCAGTCTCGGCAGCCGGGGCGGATGTCTTTGTTTTGTTGCCTAGGATGCCGCCTGAATATTCTCCTGTAGATGCAGTGGTGGTTGTCCCGTTGGTGACCAATTTGAGTACGTCGCCAGACTGCACGCCGGAACCTTCTATTATTTTTGCAAGACTTCGATTCTTATCAACTTGCAATAGCTCCACTTCAGCTATTTTTTTTTCTGTTGTTCCAAGTTCCACGCCTGTATCTGGATCAAGTATTTTTTGTCCAGGTCGCATCACAGCAAAAGTAGAACCTGTTTGTAATAAACCATCTAATCCCCGGTTAATATATATTGTCTCGTTGGCCACAGCGGCAATCTTAATTGGGTAAACGGCGTTGAGAAGATTGGCTGCAATCTGTGCCGCAAAGTCGTCTGCCAGGGATGTGATCAAACGGTCCTGGCCAGCTTGCATCTCAAGTTGTTTTTTTACAGTGATTTTTTGGGACTCTATTATATCCCCGCTGCGGGCGTCAACTAACCTGATATTGCCTTCGGCAAAGCCGTCAAGAACCGTAATCACCCGGGAGGAGTTTGGTAATTTGAGTGTTTGCTCCTCTATTGAAAAATTTTGCAAAGAACCAATCACAAGATAATCACACCCTTTTAAGGTCCCCATGGCCGTTGGCATTGCTCTGTCTTCGACGATGGCTTGTGCCAATTGTTCATTAAGGAATTGATCCACTTCCTGTCTGTCAATAATTGTAAAGCGTTTGCTTTGTACAAGTCGTGTTATAAGGCTGTCGGTGAATATTGGAATATGTTTATCTGCATCACTGCCAGTCTTTGCCGTAGAACCCGCCTTAACAAGCCCAATGGCAACCCTGGGCTTTTCGCCGTTGCCAACTTCAGATGCTGACGCTTTTGACAGTGGCCTGCCTTGTGTTGCAATGGCTTTGGCAGGCTTTGATACGACGCGAACAGCCAGATCTCCAGCGAGGAAATTAGCACCGGCAGCAATATTGACAATCGATACCGTTTCTTGCACATCGCTTGCCTCGACGACCCCTATTTCTGATTTCAGACGAGCTATAACGACGCCGGAATCTTCCTTGATCTCTTGCCCCTGTCTGAGGATAGTAAATTTGTCACCCACTTTTACGCCATCATTAATTCCCCGGGAGATAACAAGGGGTTCGAGGCTGACAATTTTTGCAGGAAACACAATGTCAAGGATTTTGTTGGTAGCTTCCAGGGCTACTTGGTTCATGAATTCGAAATCATCATGACTCTCTTTGCCGCCCCTAAAAAGTGTTTCAGATACCTTCAGGTGAAGGCTGTCTGCTCCTATAACTGTGCTGGATGACGTATCAATTACTCGTATTCTTAATCTTGCTTCGGTTGTTTCTTTGGTGACTTTTTTACCACTGTCGCTAAATGGGACTTTTTGAGAGCGAGAAGAGCTTTCCAGCTGGTGCAAATTACCCAAGACAAGGAAATTTGCTCCAACAGCAGAACCAAGATCTTTGAAATCATGAATTAAATCGTTATAGGCTGAGCCCGCTGTGGCTGGGCCCATGGCCAGGCCGCCGCCGATTTCAAACTGATCCATATCCTGGATTGCCTTGTCTAACGTGCGATCCATATAACTTTTTGATATGTTTTTACCAAAACGCTGTTCAATAATTGCGGTTCTTAATGCTTTTCGTTCCACAGGAGTAAGTCTTTTACTCTTGGACAGTTGTTCAAGAATGGCATCTGCCAAAATTTCCGGTAATCCGACCATCTTACGCTTATCGTAAACAGCTGTTGCATCCGGTAAAAAATCAGTATGGCTTAATATCGCGATGGTTGCAGGGGTGGATGTCGGTTTTTCATCGGATTTAAAAATACCAGTTACTGATTCTAACCATGATGACTCCTGGGCTTTCACAGGTGAGACTATACCGTCAAAGCCTATTACTGTTACCAATAATCCGATTATAAGCAAAGTTGTTTTTAACTGTGAGTATTTAATATGCATAATCATCTACTTTTCCTGTTGGATCAAGGTTTGCGAACAATACAACCAACTTCAATGTCACCCTCGAGCTTATTTTGCACTATCGTTGCTATGGTAAACTTTGGATTAACCCGTGAAATTTTAATCTGACCGATATACTCTTCAGCAGATCCAAGGGATTCACCTGTTGCCGGGTCTATCAACTCTTCACCAGGAAAGAAAACGTTAAGAATGGCACCCTTTTTGAACCCACCATCTTTGCCTCGATTTAGATAAACTTTATTGCCCTTCATGCTAATAATTTCCACAGGAAAAATCATAGCAATAAATTGATCCGACATCTGAGTAGAGACACCTTTTGCCAAACTTGTAAAATATTTCTTGCTTGGCACACCGCCACTGCTATTGACCATTTGTTCTTTGGTTGAAAAGCTATCTTTCATAAAGAATGTGCTCTTTATTTGCCCTGTGGTTGTATCTACAATCTGGGCATTTATCTCTAGTGTGCCGTGATCCCTTCTGAAGTATTTACTTTGTAAGTTTGGAACTTTTTTGGTGGAAGCGTAAAACACGAAACGATGAACTGTGGGGATGATGAGGTAGTCAGCGTTTTGCATCGCACCAGATTCAGCGGTGTCACCTGCAGCTAAATCGCTTTGGGCAAATTCTTGTTCCTCGCGTATTGCAGACATTGTGCTTTTATTTCTGGTGACAACATCAAATTTTCGAGTTGCCTGGAAAGATGCTTCCATTTCAGCCAATAATTTTTCAAGGTTTAATTGTTTTCTCGCTGAGGAGGAGACACCTTCAGAAACTTTGGCCTCTTTAATAGCAATGACAGGTTTCTCAGAAGACCAAGCACTCTGGGGTGAGTGCAACAAAAAAAAACAACATACAATAAAAACTGCAACTATCTCTTTTCTAATCATAATTTCTCCCTTTTTTGCAAATGTCATTTTACAAAAAGTAAAATTTTGGAATTGGTTCTCTTTAAATCTATTGTTTTTTATAATGAGTATCTTGGTTTTATTGCTGTATTGTGTAGCCATGTGTACGATAACATAAGTTTTAATCAGAGATATTTGATGTGGAATGAATGGCTTCAAAAAAATATATCCTTTGGCAATCTTACTATGGAAATAGTTTTGCCCGCCTAATATTTCTACTGTATATGCGGAACAGAATTTGTTTTTTTCTGATATCATTAAATTGAAACAGTTCCCATGATTTGCCAAAACAACAGGAGCTACATTATGAATAATTTCGGGGTTG
>Ga0193964_1000135_pt1 | contig 36104 bp, 30 predicted proteins | sample FB_7_MG_FD_140323 | JGI IMG/M metagenome (GOLD analysis project Ga0193964, IMG submission 140323) | Microbial mat bacterial communities from the Broadkill River, Lewes, Delaware, United States - FB_7_MG | ecosystem: Environmental > Aquatic > Freshwater > River > Microbial mats | place: USA... | reverse complement strand
GAGTGTCCTGAGACAAAGCTAAAATCATTTTGTTCTATAATTAATCTAATTGAACTGTTAATACTTGAATCGTTTAAAGGCCTTATTCTTTGAAAATAATTTTTGATAAAATGAACAAGTAGTAATGAGGTTAAGCCTGCTAAAATTGTTACTATAGTTGTTAAAAGAGTTTGTTTTATTCCATAAGATTTATATCCAATAAAAAAAATCACAATAAAAAATGGAATCCAAAAGAAAGGATTGGTAATCAAAATCCAAAATGAATCCCAATTTAAAGATCCTTTTGAATGTAAAAAAAGAAGTAATTGTTTATCGTAACTAATAATAGAATTTAAAACATCCAAAATTATTTAGTTCTTTTTACAGGACCAGTAATATCGTCAATAATTCCTTTTTTAATTTTAGAGACCGGTCTGGTAAAATCATCAATATCACCTGAAGCTTTTTTGATTTCATCTCTAACTTTAGATGCTACGTCAATATCAATATCGTTTTTTTCAGCACTATGTTTGATCTCTCTCTTTATATCGTTTGTAGCATCCTTAATTTGACGCATACCTTTACCAAGTCCACGAGCAATTTCAGGAAGCTTATCAGCACCAAACAACATCACTACAATAAGTAGAATTACAAAAATTTCAGCTCCGCTAATAAATAGATACATGATTAATTATTTAGGCAGCAAAGATAGTTAAAAAAATAAACCAAATAGAAACAGATTGTTGCTTTAACAAATTTGTAGTTAATTTATTTATTCCATTTTAGCTTGTCGATCATACATTACAATACTTCCCGCAACAGAAACATTTAAACTTAAAATAGATTGAAATTTTACTAAAAAATGCGATTTATCTATGGCTGCATTTGATAAACCGTGGTCTTCTGCACCTAATAAATAAACACATCTTCTTGGATGTTTAAAAGTTTCAAGAGGAACAGCTTTTTCATCTAACTCTACACCTACCAACATAGCTCCTTTGGGTAGGTTTTTATAGAAATCGTCAAATGAATCATAATGAAAATAGGGCATTGCACCAACAGCTTTATGGGTATCACAAGCTTGTTTTGCATAGCGGTTTCCAATTGTGAAAATAAAACTAGCCCCCATATTTTGAGCCGAACGCCATAAAACTCCTAAATTTTCAGGTGTTTTACCATTCTGTATTCCTATTCCAAAAAAACCTTGTTCTAAATTGTTTACCATTATTTTTTGACTAACATTCGCTTAATTTCATTCAACTTCATTAAAGCTTCAATAGGGGTCAATGTATCAATATTTGTAGAAAGTATTTCTTCTTTTATATCTTCTAACAAAGGATCGTCTAATTGGAAAAAGCTGAGTTGCATTTCTTCTTCTGAAGCATTTTTTAAGGTACTTTTTACATCTTCATTGGTGTGGTTTTTCTCTAATTGCTTCAGCATTTTTGAAGCTCTGTGAATAACAGGTGTTGGCATCCCCGCTAATTTTGCCACATAAATACCGAAACTATGTTCACTACCGCCTGAAACTAATTTTCTTAGAAAAATTACTTTATCTTTTAATTCTTTTATGGAAACATTAAAGTTTTTGATACGCTCAAATGTTTTTGTCATATCATTTAATTCATGATAATGCGTTGCAAAAAGGGTTTTTGCTTTTGAAGGATGTTCGTGAATATATTCTGAAATTGCCCAGGCAATAGAAATACCATCGTAAGTACTGGTTCCACGTCCAATTTCATCTAGCAAAACCAAACTTCTTTCTGAAATATTATTCAAAATACTGGCGGTTTCATTCATTTCAACCATAAAAGTTGATTCTCCCATTGAAATATTATCACTCGCACCAACGCGTGTAAATATTTTATCTACAATTCCAATTTTTGCATTTTGAGCAGGTACATAGCTACCCATTTGTGCTAATAATACGATTAAGGCTGTTTGACGTAATATGGCAGATTTACCACTCATATTAGGTCCAGTAATCATAATAACTTGCTGTTGATTTCTGTTTAAAACAACATCATTGGCAATATATTCCTCTCCAATTGGAAGTTGTTTTTCAATTACTGGGTGTCTTCCATTTTTAATATCTAAATCTGTAGATTCATCAAGTTGTGGACAAACATAATTGTTAGATTTTGCTACATCAGCAAAAGAGATTAAACAGTCTATTTGAGCTATTAATTGTGCGTTTAACTGGATAGGTTGTATATAATCTAAAAGAGAGCTAATAAGTTCAGCAAACAGCTCATTTTCGAGTTTGCCTATTTTTTCTTCTGCTCCTAAAATTTTTGTTTCGTATTCTTTTAATTCTTCAGTAATATAACGTTCAGCATTGACTAACGTTTGCTTTCGTATCCATTCTTCAGGAACCTTATCTTTGTGTGAATTTCTAACTTCAATATAATAACCAAAAACATTGTTAAATGCTATTTTTAAAGATGAAATACCTGTTCTTTCAGTTTCACGAGCCAGCATTGCATCTAAATAATCTTTTCCTGATGTTGAAATAGCTCTTAATTCATCTAATTCTTCTGAAATTTCCGATGCAATTGCATTTCCTTTATTAATATTTACAGGAGCATCTTCGTTTAAAGTTCTGGTGATTTTTTCACGAAGCGTATTACAATTTTGTAGTTGCTCTCCAATAATTTTTAAAGACTCATTATCGCTTTGTTCTGCGGCTTCTTTAATAGGAATTATTGCATTCAAGGAGTTTTTTAAAAGTACAACTTCTCTTGGATTTACTTTTCCAGTTGCAACTTTTGAAACCAATCGCTCTATATCACTTATTTGTTTTATTTGATAAGATGCGAGTTCAAAAAACTCATCATTATCAATTAAATATTTAACAATTTCGTGACGTTTTTTAATTCTATTTATGTCTTTTAAAGGTAATGCCAACCATCGTTTTAATAAACGACCTCCCATTGGAGAGATGGTTTTATCTATAACATCAAGTAGCGTTACAGCATTTACAGAAGTCGACTGGTACAATTCTAAATTACGAATAGTAAATCGATCCATCCAAACATAATGATCTTCAGAAATACGATTGATAACCGTAATATGATCTAGTTTGTTATGTTGTGTTTCAGATAAATAATACAATACAGCTCCAGAAGAAATAATTCCTTCGTGTAAATCATCTACACCAAATCCTTTTAGAGTTTTAACTTTGAAATGACTGGTTAAAGTCTCCAAAGCGTACTCTGCTTGAAAAATCCAATCTTCTAAATAAAAAGTATAAAAACGATCACCAAATAATTCTAAAAACTTCGTTTTATGTTGTTTTTGAACCAAAACTTCGCTTGGACTGAAATTTTGAAGGAGTTTATCAATATACTCCGCATTACCTTGTGCCGTTAAAAACTCACCTGTAGAAACATCTAAAAAAGAAATTCCTATCTGTTTTTTTCCGAAATGAACCGAAGCTAAAAAATTGTTTGTTTTAGATTGTAAAACTTCATCGTTTAAAGCAACACCTGGAGTTACCAATTCGGTAACACCACGTTTTACAATTGTTTTTGTCATTTTTGGGTCTTCCAACTGATCGCAAATAGCAACCCGCATTCCAGCTTTTACTAATTTAGGAAGATAAGTGTTTAGTGAGTGATGTGGAAAACCTGCTAAAGCAGTTTCTGTTTCACTACCAGCACCTCTTTTAGTTAAAATAATTCCTAAAACGTGGGCGGCTTTTTTAGCATCGTCTCCAAATGTTTCATAAAAATCTCCAACTCTAAATAGTAACATTGCATCAGGATATTTCACCTTAATTGCATTGTATTGTTTCATTAATGGAGTTACTTTCTTTGGTTTTGCTGCCAATTTTTTAGGAAATTAAGTTAGTTTTGCGAAGTTAATTATTCCGTTTTAAAGTTAAACGAATTTATGAGAAAATTAAAAAATAGTGAGCTGGGCAGATTAAATGTTGAAGAGTTTAAACAATCTACTAAAATACCTTTAATTGTTATTTTAGATAATATTAGAAGTTTAAATAATATTGGGTCGGTATTTAGATCAAGTGATGCTTTTTTAATTGAAAAAGTTTATTTGTGTGGAATAACTGCAAAACCACCACATAAAGAAATTCATAAAACAGCATTAGGAGCAACCGAATCTGTTGAATGGGAATATGTTGAAGACACGTTAGAGTTGATTAAAAAATTGCAAGAGGATAAAGTTTTAATAGCTTCTATTGAACAAGCTGAAAACAGCACGATGTTGCAAGATTTTACCATTGAGCCAAATCAAAAATATGCCATTGTAATGGGGAATGAAGTAAAAGGGGTACAACAAGAGGTTGTATCATCTTCAGATTATTGCATTGAAATTCCGCAATTTGGAACCAAACATTCATTGAATATTTCGGTAAGTTGTGGCGTAGTATTATGGGATTTATTTAAGAAATTTAAGTATTAAATTTGTAGCATTAGCTTTGCGATAAAGAAGAATAAGAAAATTCCAAAAATATCATTACTAGTAGTTATAAAAGGCCCTGTTGCAATGGCTGGGTCAATTCCTCTTTTATCTAAGATAATTGGTACAAATGTTCCAATTAAGGATGCTACAATAATTACAATTAGCATTGAAAGAGCTACAGTGAAACTGAATTTCAACTCCATATTAGTCACAAAACCAAAGGCTATAACTAAAATTCCCAATACAATTCCACTAATTAAACTTAAACTAACTTCTTTTATTAATCTACTGAATAAACTTCCTTTAATAATGTCGTTAGCCAATCCTTGCACTACAATGGCACTTGATTGAACACCTACATTTCCTGCCATTGCAGCAATTAGAGGTGTAAAAAAGAATAATTTTTTATATTCAGGGTTTGCCATAAACTCTTCATACCCTTCCATAATAAAAACAGAACCTAACCCACCAAATAACCCTAAAATTAACCAAGGTAAACGAGCTCTTGTTAATTCTAAAATAGTATCATCGGCTTCAACATCTTCGGTAATACCTGCAGCTAATTGGTAATCTTTTTCGGCTTCTTCTTTTATTACATCAACTATATCATCAATAGTAATTCTACCTACTAATCGTCCTAATTCATCAACTACTGGAATAGCTTCTAAATCGTATTTCTGCATAATTTTAGCAACTTCCTCTGCATCTTCATGAACATTAACAGAATCTACCTTTTTAATAAAAACATCTTTTACAACTGCTCTTGTTGAGGTTGTTAATAAATCTTTTAATGAAAGGCGACCTTTTAAAATGTCATTATCATCAACAACATAAATGGAGTGAACTCTTGTAACTTCTTCAGCTTGTGAACGCATTTCTTTAACACAAGTAAGGACATTCCAATTTTCATTAACTTTTACTAATTCTTTTGCCATTAAACCACCGGCTGTATCTTCATCATAACGTAAAAGTTCTACAATTTCTTTTGCGTGTTCAACATCTTCAATATGTGAAATTACTTCCTCTTTTTGATCTTCAGGAAGTTCGGCAATAATATCGGCAGCATCATCGGTATCTAACTCATCAATTTCTTCAGCAATTTCTTTAGATGAAAGTCCTCTTAGAATTTTTTCACGATCATCTTCATCTAATTCAGCAATTACATCTGATGTTTTATCACTACCTAATAATTTTATTAAATATAACGCTTCATCAATATTAATATCTTCAATAATTTCCGCAATATCTGCATAATGAACTTCCTCTAATAAATTTATAAGAGTATCATTCTTTTGTTCTGCAACTAATTGTTGAATTTCTTGAATATATTCTTTTGTAATCTCAAATGACATCTTTTTCTATTTTCGAAGTAAGACTTATGAATTCTTGAACAGATAATTGTTCTGGTCGTTTTGCAAAGATAGGATCTTCTCTTAGACTATCGGATAAATTCAAAGTTTTTAAACTGTTTCGAAGCGTTTTTCTACGTTGTTGAAATCCGGTTTTTACCACTCTGTAAAATAATTTTTCATCAACGGGTAATGTGTAATTTTCTTTTCGTGTAAATCTAATAACACCTGAATCTACTTTTGGTGGCGGATTAAAGACAGATGGTGGAACCGTAAATAAATATTCAACATCGTAAAATGCTTGTGTTAGAACTGATAAGATTCCATATACTTTGCTACCTTCTTTTTCGGCAATTCGCTTCGCAACTTCTTTTTGGAACATTCCAGAAAATTCAGGAATTTGATGTTTGTTTTCCAATGTTTTAAAAACGATTTGGGTAGAAATATTATATGGGAAATTTCCAATAATAGCAACCTGTTCATCACCAAAAAATTCAGTTAAATCAATTTTTAAAAAATCTTTTGAAATAATTCTATCTGATAAGTTTAAATAATGTGCTTTTAAATATTCTACAGATTCTGTGTCAATTTCAATAACATGAGTTTTGAGCTTTTTTTTGAGAAGGTATTTCGTTAAAACACCCATTCCAGGACCAATTTCTAAAACATTGTCATATCCTTTTTCAGTTAAACTATCTGCAATATCTTTTGCAATTTGTTCATCATTTAAAAAATGTTGACCAAGGTGCTTTTTTGCTCTTACACTCATAAATATTAGTTTTTTAAGCTCATGCTAAATTGTTCAGTAATAATTTTTAATTCTGTCCTAAAGGATACAAAATTACTTTTAAAAAGTTTTAAACTTTCTTCTCTTAATTTAGGAGCATAATCATCATAATACTCTTGCAAAGATTCTAAGCTATCGGTGGTGTATTGAACAGAATAAGTAATTCCTCCCATTTCTTCTTCAATCATTACCTGACACATTTTAGCACTTACAAATTTTCCGGTTGCAAGCATTTCAGGAATATGTTTTTCTCTCATCCATTCAAGCCATTCGGTTTTAATAGATGGGTCTATATTTGTTGTAACGTTGTAGATATACATTTTTATTTAAGTTAATTAAACTAATGGTTCTTAATTTATTTGATCTCCTCTTAATTTTCTGAATTTTTTTCTTGCATCGACTAAATAGATACTCGATGGATAGTCAAATATAATTTTTTGAAAATAGCTCATAGCTTTTTCTTTATTTTTTAATTTGGATAAGTACAATTCTGCTAAAAAATAATGTGCGTCATCAACTAGAATATCTTCATTATTTAATTTGATTAATTTTAGATAATTGAATTCAGCTTTTTCAAATTCATTGTTTTCTTCAAATAACTGCGCTTGTTTAAATAAAGCTTCATCTTCAATTGGATGCCCTTTAAAATTATTTAGTACAAGGTGCAAAGTATCAATTGCTTCTTTATTTTTGTTTTGAAGTGATAGAAATTCTGCTTTTGCATATTTTTTTAGGGCAATTTTCAAACTATCTTTAACAATATTGTCGGTAATTAATAAATTCAAATCTAAGGCATCATTTGCAATGAGTTGAGATGTTGAGTTTTTCAATACTTTTAATTGTGTTTGTGCCCAATCAAAATCTCCCTTAAAGTAAGACGTTTGCGCTATTTTAAATCGAGCTGTTTGACCTATAGTATGATTTTTTAAATCATTTTGAACTTGTGTATAATAAATTAATGCGCTGCTGAATTTATTATTAAAGAGCAGGATATCAGCAAGTTTTGTTTTTAACTGACCTTTTTTAAATTGGTTGATAGGAAAACTTAATCCTTTTTTTAAAACCTCAATGGCTTTAGTAGATTCATGTTTTTTAAAAGCTAAGAAATCGGCATAAATTATTTGAATATTTATAGTTTCTTTATTTTTTCCATACTGCTTGAAAAAATCTTGAAATTGGACTTCAATAATAGCATAATTTATATTTGTTTTAATGCCAATTTCAAGTAAATATAACTTTGAAATTAATTGATTTTTTAAATTGTCAGCATTTTCTAAGCTATATAGAAAGCTTTTTTTTGAAGTTTCATAATCTTTATTTTCAAAGGCAATTTTTCCAACTTCAATAATTCCTTTTAAAGAATTTAAATTTCTTTTATGGAGTGCTTTTTCTTGAGCCAAAGCTTTATTATAATCATGTTGTTGCATAAAAAGCCAACTTAAAAGGTCATTCCAGCTATTTTGTGGATTGTTTTGTAATCGTTTTATTAATTGACGTTTTAGGATTAGATTATAATTAGATTCTGGATCTTCGGAAATAAATTTCCCAATATATTTTTTTGCTGTTTGAAGATAATTATCACTAACCGAAACCATATCTAAATATGTATTAAACATATTTTCAACTTCACCCATTTCTCCATAAATATATGCAATTTGAAAGTTGTAATTGGAGTTAGGATTTAATTCCATTGTTTTTCTATATGCTTTCAAAGCATATTCCAATAAATGGTTATCCTGAAATGATTTGCCCGTTAAATAACCAATGTTTGAACTTTTTGTTATTGCTTTTAAAGCTTTTTCATAAAATGGGATTGCACTGTCCATTAAATGTTGTAATTGATGACTGTAACCTAATTCAACGTATAAATACTCCTGATTTGGATAATTTTGTAATTGGTGATTAACAATACTTTCAATTTTCGTGTATTCCTCCAATTGCTGATAACAATCAATTAATAAGCTTGTGTAAGTTGTGTTAAAAGGGTTTTTTTCATGTAAAACCTTATACATAGATGCAGATTTTTCATACTCTCCATTTCTAAAATATTGATATGCTAATTGTGGTTCCTGAGCATAAATTTGCAAGGAAAAGTAGCATAGAAATATGAAAAGAGTTTGACGCATATGCTCGTTTTAATCAATCAAATATAACCAATCAACTGTTAAAATTTTTATAAAATAGGCTTCATACCAACCTTTTGGTGTAACATTTTGGCATGGAAGTTGTCTTAATAAAAAAAGAACAACTAAAATTTACAAAATGAAAGAATTAATCAAACAATACGAAACAGCTAAAACTAAAGCATTAAACTTTATGAATAAAGGTCAACTTAATGCATATTTTGATGCTTTAATTGAAATGAATCATTATAAAAAATTAATGATAGCTGTAAAATCTAATTAATCAATTCAAACCCGCAATAAGGTACTAAACTTTTCGGAATTTTTATACCTTCTGGTGTTTGACAATTTTCTAATAAACCTGCCATAATTCTTGGTAGGGCTAATGAACTACCGTTTAGAGTGTGTGCTAATTCACTTTTACCATTACTATTTTTAAAACGTAGTTTTAAACGGTTTGCCTGAAAAGTTTCAAAGTTTGATATAGAACTAACTTCTAACCAGCGGTCTTGCGCAGTAGAAAATACTTCGAAATCAAAAGTTAATGCTGAAGTAAACCCAATATCGCCACCACATAATTTTAATATTCTATAAGGTAAGTTTAAATCTTTTAAGATATTTTGAACATGTTTTACCATTCCATCTAAAGCAGCATATGAATTTGATGGATGTTCAACACGTACAATTTCCACTTTATCAAATTGGTGTAACCTATTTAAACCACGAACATGTGCTCCATAAGAACCTGCTTCTCTTCTAAAGCAAGGAGTATATGCCGTTTTACATATTGGAAAATCTTCTTCCTTTAAAATAACATCTCTAAAAATATTAGTTACAGGCACTTCTGCCGTTGGGATTAAAAATAAGTTGTCCTGAGCATCATGATACATTTGACCTTCTTTATCTGGTAATTGTCCAGTAGCAATACCAGAGGCTTCATTCACTAAATGAGGAACCTGAACTTCATCATATCCAGCATCAGAATTTTTATCTAAAAAATAATTTATTAAAGCTCTTTGAAGTTTAGCACCTTTTCCTTTGTAAACAGGAAATCCGGCACCAGTAATTTTATTTCCAAGTTCAAAATCAATGATATCATATTTTTTTGCTAGTTCCCAATGAGGTAAAGCGCCATCGTGTAACTTAGGAATTTCACCTTCCTCAAACGTAGTTACATTGTCTTCTTCTGAAGTACCTCCAGGAACAATTTTGTTTGGAATATTTGGAATTAAGTATAATAATTCTTGAAGTTCTTGAGCCTTATTTTGCAATGATTCTGTTAATTCTTTTGATGAATCTTTTAATTGAACCGTTTTCTGCTTTAATAATTCTGCTTTTTGACGTTCGCCAGATTTAAATAATAGCCCAATATCTTTCGATAATTTGTTGGATTCTGCTAAAATAGCGTCTAATTTCGACTGTATAGCTCTTCTATCTTCATCAGCTGCAATAGTTTTTGCAACGAGTTCATCTGCATTTTTTAAATTTCTTTTAGCTAAACCTTCTAAAACAACTTCTTTATTTTCTCTAATAAACGCTACTTGTAACATGATCTTTTTCTCTTAAATGAACGGCAAATTTAAGAAAATGAAGTGAAAAGAAGCTAATTAGTTTAATTTGATTTTAAAGAAATAAATTCATTGATAGTTGAAATAATTTGAGGCACTTCTTTAATGGTGAATTTAAAATCTACTTTAATAGTGTTTTTTGCCTCTTTGGTTAGTTTAAATTCTCCTTTTTTAATCGGATAGTAACCTGTTTCTCCTTTACAATAACACAAGCGGCCAAAATAAAGTTTCTTAGTTTCTAATTCATTATCCTTAAGGGTAAGTTCTGAAATGTTTTTATTTAATTCAGCATAAACAATCTCAGTATAATTGCTGTCCTGTGTATTTTCAACTGGTTTTTTCTTAAAAGTATATTTTAAAATAACCATATCTCCATTGGTTATTACTGGATATGAATTACCAAATTCATCCATTTTAAATTCTAATGACTTATTAGGGATAAGTTCTAAGGAACAGATTCCATTTTCAGGACAATTTACTATTGAAGATAGTGTTTGGTTACATACAATGTAATTTGATTGTTGGCTGGATTTACAAGCTGTTAATAACAAAACTAAAATTGAAAAAATATATTTCATTGGATGAATTTACATAAATTATCAATTAAAAAAAATCTCATTTATAAAATCAAGTGATTTCTGTTTATCTTTTTGAAGTTGCTTTGTGAGCATTTCAACAGATTCAAATTTTTGTTCATCTCTTAAATAAGATAAAACATCAATTTGAATAGTTTTACCATATAAGTTTTTATCAAAATCGAAAAAATGAATTTCAATGGTTTGATTTTTACCACTAACCGTTGGTCTGTAACCAATATTCATCATTCCAAAAACAATTTCATTTTCAATTTCTGATTTTACAATATAGGCTCCTGTTTTAGGAATTAATTTATACGATTCTTTAATGTTTAAATTGGCAGTTGGAAATCCTATTTTCTCACCTAAATTTTTACCTTCAACAACTTCACCTGTTAACATAAAAGAATAACCTAAATAGCTGTTTGCTTTTTTAATATCACCACTTTCAATAGCTTTTCTAATATTGGTAGAGCTTACAACAAAATTTTCAATATCAAGCTGTGTAATTTCTTCAAGCTCAAACCCGTATTTATCACCATAAATTTTTAATTGTTCAAAATTACCTTCTCTATTTTGTCCAAATTGATGATCATAACCAATTACTAATTTTGAAATGTTTAATTTTTCAATTAAGGTGTTTTTTACAAAATCTAATGCCGATTGTTTTGCAAATTCTTCCGTGAATTCTTGAATAACCAAAACATCTAAGCCATTTTTTTCTAACAATTGAATTCTTTCATCAATAGTATTTATTAATTTAATTTCTGGTTTTTTTTTCAACACCATTCTTGGGTGAGGGAAAAGAGTTAATAAAACAGAAGTTGCATTATTTGAGTCTGCATTTTTTACCAAGTTTTTAATAACTTTTTGGTGTCCAACATGAACACCATCAAAAGTTCCAATGGTAACAAATGTCTTTTTGTTTGATTTATATTTAGATAAGTTATTTAAGATTTTCAAAATTGAAAATAATATTAGTTATAATGAGTTTGCAAAAATACTTTTTTTTATTAGAATACTAGCAGCAGATATTTTCAATAGCGATTCAACTCTAAATAAATATTTTATATTTGTATGTATATAAGCCCCTTTTTTAATATCTAATTTAAATTATGAAGTATTTCAGTACTAAATTTCTAATTGTATTTTTATTTTCAATTACATTTTCTATTTCAGCCCAAACTTCAGATGAATTATGGACAAAATCAAATGAAATTGAACAAAGTAAATCTCAAAAGGTAAAAAGAAAATCTTCTCCTAAGGAATTTGGTCTTTATAAATTGAATTTGAAAGAATTTATAAGTAAATTAAAAGGAAGCGTAAATAAAAAACACCTTGGAAAATCTGGAAATATTTTAAGCTTTCCTAATGGAGATGGGAAATTAGAAAACTATGAAGTTTTTGAAGCCTCTATTATGGAAAAAGAACTTCAAAACAAATTTCCTAATATTAAATCTTATATTGGAAAAGGTTTGAATAATTCAAGTTCTAGAGTTCGATTTAGTGTTACTTCATTAGGGTTGCATGCTATGATTTCGCCATCCAAAGGAAATAATATTTATATTGATCCTTTTACTTCTAATAAAGAATCATACATAGTTTATTCAAAGAAAAATTTACAAGAAAAAGAAAAGTTTGAATGTTTAGTAAGTGAAACTAAAACAGATTCAAATAATAAAAATACGTTGGGTTCAAAAAACAATAATGCCGATGATGGTATATTAAGAACCTACAGATTGGCGGTGGCAACTACTGGTGAATATTCACAATTTCAAATAGGTAGGGCAAATTTGGATGCAGGAGCAACAGATGAACAAAAAAAAGAAGCCGTATTATCTGCGATTAATGTGACAATGACGAGGGTTAATGAAGTTTTTGAAAGAGATCTTGCTATTAGAATGGTGTTAGTAGCAAATAATCTGGATGTTATATTTTTGGATGCTGAAACCGATGGTTTTACCAATGATGATGGAAATGTTTTAATAAACGAAAGTCAGACTGTAATTGACAATAGAATTGGAGATCCAAATTATGATATTGGACATACTTTTAGCACTGGAGGTGGTGGTTTAGCAGAGCTAAAGTCACCATGTTCTACAGGTAGAAAAGCAAGAGGAATTACGGGGTCTGGAAGCCCAACAGGAGATCCTTTTGATATTGATTATGTGGCTCATGAAATGGGACATCAATTTGGGGCTCATCATACATTTAATTCAGACGCTGGAAATTGTGGAGATAATAACAGAAATGATGGCACAGCAGTTGAACCAGGTAGTGGAACTACAATTATGGCTTATGCCGGGATTTGTTCACCGGATAATGTCCAAAATAATAGTGATGCTTATTTTCACTTGGTAAGTATTAGAGAAATATGGAATAATATAACTATAGGAACTAGTACCTGTGGAGTTCAAACCACAACAAATAATAATGCACCTGTTTTAGAACCTTTATCAAACTATACAATGCCAATTTCAACTCCATTTGTTTTAAACACAACAGCAACAGATATTGATGGAGATGATTTGGAATATACTTGGGAACAATTAGATACTGAAATTACAACTTATCCATTAGTATCTACAGCTACTGGTGGCCCGGCATTTAGATCTGTTAAACCGAGCAGAGATTCTATGCGTTATTTTCCAAATCAAGAGACTATAATTGGGGGAGAACTTAAAAATACATGGGAAGTTTTACCAACAGTTGAAAGAACAATGCGATTTGGAATAACTGTAAGAGATAATAACATTGCAGGTGGGCAAACGTCAAGCGAGGAATTGACAATTACTTTTGATGCTTCATCTGGACCATTTAAACTTACCTCCCAAACCGAATCTGAAATATGGACTGAAGGTACTTCTCAAACAGTCACATGGGATGTTGCTAACACAAATAATTTACCAGTAAATTGTGCTTTTGTAAATATTTTATTATCTCTTGATGGTGGTTTAACATTTCCAGTTACTTTGGCTTCAAAAGTTCCAAATGATGGTTCTCATTTAATTAATGTTCCAGGGAATTCTACTACAAGCGGTAGAATTAAAATTGAAAGTTTTGAGAATGTGTTTTACACAATGAATATTGCTGATTTAACAATTCAATCTTCTGAATTTGTTATGAATTTTGACTCCTTTACAGAAAATGTATGCAGTCCAAATAATATCGTTTACACATTTACCTATAATACCTTTTTAGGTTTTAATGAAACAACTGCTTTTTCAGTAGATAATTTGCCTACGGGTGCTGTGGCTAATTTCACTCCTGCTTCTGCAACAAATGATAACACAATGGTAAGCATGACTATTAGTAATATTATGGATGATGATATAGGTAACTATAATATTATGGTATCAGGAAATTCTACAACAGTTTCAAAAACAACAGCACTAGAATTGAATGTTTACTCATCAACTATTAATGCTCCAACTATAATAGGACCTGAAGATAACACCGCAAGTCTTTTAAAACCATATTTGTTAAAATGGGATAGTAGTTCTAATGCATTGAATTATGAAGTGCAAATCTCTGAGGATTTTGGTTTTTCAACTATTTATGAATCCGCTAATATTGGATTAAATACTTATACTCCTCAATTATTACAATTAAACACTAAGTATTTTTGGAGGGTTAAATCAATTAATGATTGTGGTGAAAGTGATTTTTCTCAAATTTATAATTTTACTACAGCAAATGAAGTATGTGATACCTATATTGTTACATCTAAAGGAATAAGTATACCTGATAATAATTCAACTGGTGTAAATTCTATAATTAATGTTGCTGATCTTAAAACTATTACAGATGTTAATGTAACTGTAAATATTACGCATCCATGGATTGAAGATCTTAACTTATCTTTGATTAGCCCTCAAGGGACCACTATTCTTTTATCCGCAAATAATGGAGGAGACGGAGATAATTATACAGATACCATCTTTGATGATGATGGAACAGATGTTGTTAACACTGGGGTAGCACCATTTACAGGAGTGTTTAAACCTCAGGGATTATTGTCAAATTTTAACAATGAAGATTCCTTAGGAGATTGGACATTAAAAGTTGTTGATTCTGGACCAGGTGATGTGGGTGTTATTGATAGTTGGAGTATTGAAGTTTGTGGAGTTGCAAAGGAATTGTTAATTCCATCTGATAATTTTAATATAGAAGTTATAAGTGAAACATGTCCAGGTAAGAACAATGGACAGTTAAATATTACTTCAACAAAGACCTATAATTATTCAACTTCAATTAATGGAGTTAATTATGGTTTTACAAATAATTTGTCGCTTTCAAACTTAAATCCTGGAATGTATGATTTTTGTATAGGAGTTGAAGGTGTTAACTTTGAACAATGTTTTAGTGTTGAGATTTTAAATGGAACTACTGTTTCCGGTAAGACCAATATTTCCAACGGTAATGCTGAGGTTGAAATAATATATGGAACTGCACCTTATACTATCGTTGTAAATGAAAATGAAGTATTTGAAACGAGCGAAAAAATATTTGACGTTAATGTTGAATACGGAGATGTTTTAGAGATTAAAACAGCTGTAAAATGTGAAGGTGTATTTTCAAAAACCATTGAAAATATAGATCGGGTTATAGGGTATCCAAACCCAACAACATCATATTTTAACATTAGTTTACCGAAAATAGAAAAGGAATTGAAAATCGAGGTTTATACCATTCAGGGTCAATTGATATCCTCAAAATTTTATACCGTTAACTCAGGGAATGTTCAATTGAATTTAAACCATGCTCCTACAGGAATATATATAGCCAAAATTCATTTAAAGCAACCAGTTAATGTTAAGATTATAAAGCAATAATTTTTTTATGATCTAGATAGTTGGACTAGCATTACTATTTGATGGTTTGTAAATTATATTAAAATTTATTCTTAGGTATATATAATTTCATTAATTGTTTTTTGAGATAAATTATAATCTTGAAGTCAATTGAAAAAAAATTGTTATTTACTATTAATAAAAGGTAGATTATTGTTCTATTACTTAAATATATAATAGTTTTGTAGTTAACTTTATTAATTACTTAAAACAGTTTTATTTGTGAAAAAACTACTTAATTTTATTGTCATATTTTTATTTTTCACGTCTGTATATGGACAAATTCAACCATACTATGAAGGAATAGACTTCACTAAAACAGAACATGAATTATTTTTAGAATTATCAGCAAGAATTAAATCTACACATGTAGCAATACCTTACTCATCATCTTCAACCGATGTGTGGGATGCTTGTGATTTAGCTGATGAAGACCCTGATATTAGCACCAATGTTTTATTAATTTATGGATTTGATGATACTGATGGAGATGTTATAACAGATAGAACTAGAAACAAAGAATTAAAAGACAATGGTGGTGGAAGTTCAGGAGTTTGGAATAGAGAACATGTTTTTGCTAAATCACTTGCAAATCCATCATTTTCTACTGATGAACCTGGACCGGGAACCGATGTTCATAACTTGAGACCAGCAGATAGAGATAGAAATTCATTACGAAGTTCAAGAAAATTTACAGATGGAAGTGGTAACTCGGGAATAGTTTCTTCTAACGGAGGTTGGTACCCTGGAGATGAATGGAAAGGAGATGTTGCACGTATAGTTATGTATATGTACTTGCGTTATAATGGTGATGGATCGAAAGTTTTTGAAACGAATTGTCTACCAACTAACATTGGGTTTGGAACAACTTTAACCGTTGATCCAAATATGATAGATTTATTTTTAAAGTGGAATGTTGAAGATCCTGTTTCTACCTTTGAAGCAAATAGAAACGAAGAACTTTCAGGTATTCAAAAGAATAGGAATCCTTTTATTGATAATCCGTACTTGGCAACATTAATTTGGAATGGTTTAGCAGCGGAAGATAGATGGAATATGAATTCTAATACAGATAATGAGCCACCTAGTATTCCATCAAATCTAGTAGCTTCCAATATTTCAGATGAGTCATTTGATATCAGTTGGGATGCATCTTCTGATAACGTGGCTGTTTACGATTATTTAGTGTATCTAAATGATGTATATCTTAATTCTACATCCTCAACTTCAATTTCAATTTCTAATTTAAATGCGAATACTAGTTATAATGTTAAAATTAAAGCAAGAGACGCAGCTTCTAATTATTCAGAATTGAGTGAGGTATTAAATGTTTCAACTCTTGAAGGTCCAAAGATATTATTTAGTGAAGACTTTGAAAATTGTAACTCCCTTAATTTTGTGTCGTATAGTGAAGCAAGTAATAAGGACTGGGCTTGTAATATTGGTATGTTTGGTGAAAATAATTCAGGTTCATATGGGATTAATGGATACGGAGAGGACGTTTATAGTAAGGATTGGTTAATTACTAAAAATTCAATTAATTTTGATTTAGATTCAGATGAAAAAATTAGTTTTTATACCGATGCTGCTTATGGAACTAGCCCACTTGATTTAGTTTATTCATCGGATTATGATGGTGTAAGTAACCCAGCGAACTATACATGGATAGCTGTACCTAATATTTCAACCTTAGTTCATGATAGTTCTTCAACAGAAAAAGTTTATGTATTTAATGATATTGATGTAAGTGATATTGTGGGGGTTGTTTATGTTGCATTTAGATATTATTCAAACGGAGATCCTACAAGATGGACTGTTGATAGTTTTGAAATTACCTCAAATAGTAATAATCCAGATTATGACGCAGATGGTGTTTTGAATGGTTTAGATTTATGTCCTAATACACCATTAGGAGAGGTTGTGGATGAAAATGGGTGCTCAAATGGTCAATTGGATGATGATAATGATGGCGTTCAAAATAGTGATGATTTATGCCCTGAAACACCCAATGGTGAATCTGTAAATTCAAATGGTTGTTCAGACTCTCAATTAGATGATGATAATGATGGAATAATGAATAATGTTGATGAATGTTTGAATACTCCAGAAGGTGCTGCTATTGATGAAAAAGGATGTGAAATCTTTAGTTTGGCATCAAATAATTTTGATATAGAAGTAATCAATGAAACTTGTCCTGATAAAGATAATGGTAAAATTATAATTAACACGGTTGAGTCATATGATTATAAGACAAACATTAATGGAATAGAGTATGATTTCAATAATGAATTAGCGGTTAATGGTTTATCACCAGGAGCATATGATTTTTGTATTTCCGTTACAGGAGAAAATTACGAACAATGTTTTACAATAGAGGTGTCAGAAGGAAATACTGTGTCAGGTAAATCGAGTATTTTAAATAATAAACTTGCCGTTGAATTAGCTCAGGGAACTGCACCATTTAAGATTTTTGTAAATGACATGGAAAGTTTTACAACAAGTTCACGTGAATTTTTAGTGGATGTGAAAAATGGAGATGTTTTAGAAGTAAAGACAGCTATTTTATGTGAAGGAGTTTATGCGAAGAAGATTGATTTATTAGAAGGTATCGTAGTATATCCAAACCCAACAATTGGAAATTTTGAAATTTCATTACCAGGTTCTCAAAAGGAAGTGATGGTAGAAGTTTACAATAGTTTGGGGCAATTGGTTTCAAAGAAAGATTATCCTGTAATATTTGGTAGAGTACAGTTGAATTTGACAAATAGTCCATCAGGACTGTACATCGCTAAATTAGAGTTAGATAGCCCCGTCATTTTAAAAATAATAAAAAAATAGTGAATTGTACATCTGTACTTTATTTATAATTTTGTAACAGCTTTTTGGAAGTAAGGGATGATGTCTTATTTCTAAAAAGCTATTATTTTTGCTGGATAGTTCAAGCAATAAGATTAGATAGAGATATAAATAATAAAACCGATATGGAGATTTTATTTTACAAGAGAGAGGCTCTTAGATTGGTAGAAGTGAGGTTGGTGGATTGATTGTATTAAGATGTTATGTGTTTTATTAATTAATTTCATACTAATTTAGTAAATAGGAATATCAATCCTAAGAAATTATAGAAGTTGAATAATAATGAGAGCTTGCTACTCAATAAAAATAAAAAAAGGCTGTCTATAATATAGACAGCCTTTTTTTATTTATTTGATTTTAATCTATTGAAGAACGTAAACTCCGCCAGTTAAAATTACTTTCATTTCCCATACTTCGTTTGCTCCTGAATAAACATTATAAGAGACATTAAATTTTTGTCCTTCAGCCATTCCAGGGAAGTTGTTTAGTAGAACCGTATTAATATCAGCTAAAATATCAGCAGGACTCGCATAGTTTTCTTTACCTTCTCTAACATCAAAATTGTCATAATAACCAGGATTCCCATATTCTGTTCCTAAAGAATCATAATCAGCAGTTGTAAAAGTATATTTAATAGTGTTATCTGGAACCCAAACATTACCGTCATGTCCAAATTTAATAGTTTCATTTGCTACATTATTGTATTTAGACCAAGAATTACCATTAAATATAAAGTTACTAGTATAACTTTTTGTTACACCACTACCTTTGTATAATTCATACATTGCTTCTACTATTGCTCCAGCTTCTTTCGTTTCGAACTTGTATTTATCAACTAAAGCAATTGGAATTTTAATTGCCGCTTCATCATGGCTTGAGAAGTTAGGATAGCTTTCTCCCATAGCTTTGTATTGCTCTACAGTAAATCCAGTAACACGGTTCCATTCTCCATCTTTTAAATAGAAGCCGTCAGTTAAAGTACTTTCTCCACCTGCGTAGAAACGGTATTTTAATGAATAAAAATCACCTTCTTCAGCATCTGGATAAGTTGCTTCTAAATAGTTTGTGATATGGTAGCTTTTATCAAAATTTCCATATGTTTTACCTGTAATAGCATTATGTTCATCATCAGATAATGAATAAACATTTTGGCTATAAGTGTTTACTTTGTTATACCATTTAAATGTAACAGTAGCTAAAGACCCTTCACCCCAAACTGGGTATTTGTCTGTTAATAATCCTGGTATCATAGCTTTAGCATCATCTATATTGCTAAAGTTTCCATACGATAATTCTAATTCATCATAATCTTCATCAGATAAGGTAAATTCAATTTCTCCAGTGATTATTTCTTGCTGCGCATCTAAATCAGCATAAATATCCTCCATTGGATCACAGGCTGTAGTAATTACTAACCCTAGAGCCATCAATAAATAAATAAATTTTTTCATTGTTTTATGTTTTTAATTAAAATTTAATTTTGGCACTAATGTTGAATGTTCTTCCGTAACCAAACCAAACTAAAGCAGTTTCAGCTACAGAACCAGCACCATCTCTTGCGTCTGCTATATACTCTGTATTAAACACGTTATTCATTCTTGCAGTAAGAGTTGTGTCTAAATCTCCAATTTTAAATCCGTGTCTTATACTAGCATCAAATGTTCCATAATCAGGTAATTTCCATGCTTGAGGTCCATTTGCTGTACCTCTATCATTTGGATCAAATTGAGCGTATAAATCAGCAAAATAGTTGTAATCTACAGTAAAGTGTGTGTTTTCCATTACCTCATAATCGAAACCTAAGGCTGCTGTTGTTTGTGCTGCATCAGCTACTTTTAATCCACCCATATATAAGTTTACTTCACCAACTTTTGCTTGTTCTTCGTCGAAAACTTCAACACCTTCAAGATCACTATCCCAAGTCCAATCCCCTAAAGAAAGCATTCCTGTTAATGTGAATCTATCAGATGGACGATAAGTAAAGTCTAATTCAATACCTTGGTGAATTGCATTAACACCTAAAATACTAGCATAGAAGTTTTCTCCAGCTTGTGACTGAAATCTTTGAGAAAGAAATCTATCTTTCCAAATAGTTCTATAAATATTCACATTAGCGGCTAATTTCTCACCTCTAAATCCATATCCTAGTTCTGAACTAAATACTTTTTCATTTTCAGCATTAGGGTTGATATCAGTATTGTTGTGTCTTCCACTTTCAAAAGCTCTAAAACTTGCAGCTTTTTCGAAATAACCAATATTAGCAAATACATTGTGCTCATCGTTAATATTGTAATTAGCACCACCTTTTATACTAAACCCTGTGAAGTTATATTTATCAGTTTTTTGAAGAGGATCACTATCTAAGTATGTGAAATAATCTATTCTTCTATAAGAAGTGTTAGAAATAGCTCCAGAAACAAATGCAGCTAATTGCTCTTTATTGTATTCTAATTGAGTGAAAAGTCCTTGCCATCCAACTTCACCGTCATTCCAGTAAGATCTTTTATCTCCAACTTTTACTGCACGGTTAGGGTTGTTTGCATCTGAATCATCTAATGCATAAGTACCTCCTAATAAATCAGTAACTTCTTGAAAGTGCTTACCAGTATAATCTCTTATATCTACACCAGTAACTAAAGTCAAGTTATCATTTAGGTCAGTTTTAAAAGTAGATAATGCTCCAAACCAACTATGGTCATTACGAGAAGCTCTTAAATAAGATTGAGAACCTAATCCCTGCGCTCCATTTGCTCTGTTTATTTCTATAATATTGTCAAGATCTATTGGTTGATCAGAATCTCCAAGTCTAACTTTAAATAATTCTGAATCTCCGGCAGTACCACCACCACCACCTGTTCCCCAGGAAGCATAAACTGCTGTAGATAAACTTGATTTATCACTTATTGTCCAGTAGTGATTTAAAGAAGTTTGTGATTTGTGATAGAAATTGTCTTCAATATGTACGACTTTACCACCTCTTAATCCCCAATCAGAATTAAATTTAATTCCGCTTTCAGCGTTTCTATATCTAGAAATTAAATGTTGATTTTGTCTTTGACCATGTCTTTGTGGTGCTCCAAATGATGTTATAGATAACTTGTGTTTTGTACCTAACTGCTTTGAAATGTTTACAAAATAATTGTATCCTTCAAATTCAGTTCCATCAACATATCCATTTCCTTTAGTTTTTGAAGCTGATACTGTTGCAGCAAATCCATTATCTAATAAACCTGTTGACACTGTTGCTCCATATTTTTGATAACCATCGTTTCCTACTGAAGAAATAAAATTTCCACCTTTTTCTATATCTGTTGTTTTAGATAGAATATTTACAGTACCACCAATTGAAGGTACAGCTACTTTTGAAGCTCCTAAACCTCTTTGAACCTGCATTGCGCTAGTTACGTCAGATAAACCAGCCCAGTTACTCCAATAAACTCTACCATTTTCCATATCGTTTACAGGTACACCGTTTATCATAACAGCTACATTTTCAGAGTTAAAACCTCTCAATCTTAATTGTCCATCTCCAAAACCACCACCAGATTTAGTTGCATAAACACCAGGAGTAGATTTTAATATTTCAGGGAATTCTTGACTTCCTAATTTATGTTCAATTACATCTGCTTTTACGGTAGAGACTGCTACGGGAGTTTTTCTATCAACTGCAAAAGACACTGCTGTAACAATAATTTCGTCTAAAGCTTCTGCTGAAGGGTTTAAAGCAATTGTTCCAAGGTTTTTACTTCCATTGAATGTAATTAATTTAGTTTCATAACCAACAAATGAAACTAAAATAGTACCATTTGAAACTGAAGTCTCAAATGAAAAGTTTCCATCAAAATCTGATGAAGCTCCTGATTGTGTTCCTTTAAGAACTACAGTAGCACCGGGTAGAGGTTGATTTGTTTCATCAACAATTTTACCAGTAAGTTTGGTTTGTCCAAAAACGATAGATGTTGAAATCAACATAACCATCACTAGCCAATTTTTTAAATTTCTCATTGTGTAATATTAATTTGAATTAATGTTTGTGCAAAAATGCACCTTTTATTGATATAGTTATTTAAGTTAATGTTAAGCCTTAATAAAAATTAGGGGGTATTAAAATTAGTTAAAAACACCATTGCATCTTATTTATTTTATGAAATGATGTTAACAGTTTATTAACAGATGTTAATACCTATATATGGTTGCTTTTTTTTTATTGAAATGATTATTTTTTTTGATATAATTTTTGAGCTAATTCCTTTCCTAATTCTACACCAAACTGATCATAGCTGTAAATATTCCAAATAACTCCTTGAACAAATATTTTATGCTCATAAAACGACACAAGACTACCCAAAGTTTTTGGAGTAAGTTTGTCAATTAATATGGTAGTACTTGGTTTATTTCCTTCAAAAACCTTGTATGGAAGTAATTTTTCTATTTCATTTATTTTTCCCTGAGTTTTTAAATCTAAATGAGCTTCCTCTTTTGTTTTTCCTTCAGCAAGTGCTTGAGTTTGGGCAAAAAAGTTAGCCATTAATTTATCATGATGTTCTTTGTTTCCATATAAAGATTCTTTGTATCCAATAAAATCGGCTGGTATTAATTTTGTTCCCTGATGTAATAATTGCATAAAGGCATGTTGGGAGTTTGTACCTGTACTTCCCCAAATAATATTACCAGTTTGATAAGTAATGGTATCTCCATTTCTATCTACACTTTTACCATTACTTTCCATAATAGCTTGTTGTAAATATGGAGCTAATTTGCTTAGGTACTGTGTGTATGGTAAAATAGCCTCGGTTTCTGCATTAAAAAAGTTGGTGTACCAAATACCAATCAAACTTGAAATAACGGGAGCATTATTTTCGAAAGGTTCGTTTTTAAAATGTTCATCCATTTCAAATGCGCCAGTTAATAAATCTTTAAAGTTAGTAAAACCTACAGCTAAACTAATTGATAATCCTACAGTACTCCAAAGTGAAAAACGACCACCTACCCAATCCCACATTGTGAAGATATTATCAGTAGCTATTCCAAATTCACTTACGGATTTTAAGTTTGTTGAAACGGCAACAAAATGCTTTGCAACATCTTTTTCTGAAGCGGTTTGTAAAAACCATTTTTTAATAGTGTTCGCATTGGTTAAGGTTTCCTGAGTAGTAAATGTTTTTGAAACAATAACAAATAAAGTTGTTTCAGGATTTAATTTTTTAATTACCTCTTGAACGTGATCTCCATCGATATTCGAAACAAAATGAACATCTAAATGATTTTTGTAATATTTCAGTGACTCAACAATCATGTCAGGACCTAAATCTGATCCACCAATACCAATGTTTACAATATCAGTGATAGATTTATTTGTATATCCTTTCCAATCTCCAGAAACTACTTTGTTAGTAAAAGATTCTACTTTATTTAAAGTTTCTCTTACTTCAGGCATAATATTTATACCATCAACAAATACTTCATTGTTACCTTGATTTCTTAAAGCAGTATGTAATACAGCTCTTTTTTCAGTTTGATTAATAATTTCACCTGAAAACTGAGCATTTATAGCACTTTTTAAATCAACATCGTTTGCTAATTCTAACAAGTGTTTTAAAGTATCTTCCGAAATTCTATTTTTTGAAAAATCGAATTCAAAATCATTGAAATTTATTGTGAAGTTTTCTTTTCTGTTTTTGTCATTGGCAAACATTGATTTTAAGTGTTCATCCTTAATCTCATTATAATTGTTTGTAAGTTGTTGCCAAGCTTTAGTTTTGGTTGGGTTGATGTTCTTCATTGTCATAATCTACAGTTTTATTGCTTCTACTACCTGTTCTTCATCAGGTATAAATAATTCATCATTTGTTGATGGATAAGTTATATTGTCTAAATCATCTTTAATTGATGATATAAATTTGAAATAATGTGGTTTAATGTTTTCTTTCATTGGTTCGGCTGCAGGTAGTTTTTGTTTTAAAGGATCAACTTGACGACCATTTTTCCAAAAACGATAACAAACATGCGCCCCAGATGTATTACCTGTCATACCTATTTTTCCAATAACTTGACCTTGTTTTACAACTTGCCCAACTTTTACCAACCTTTTACTCATGTGCAAGTACTGGGTACTATACGTTGCATTATGCCTTATTTTAACATAATTACCATTTCCGCCCTTGTAACGAGATTCTGTAACTGTTCCATTAGCGGTTGCCATAATGGGAGTGCCAACGGGTGCTGCGAAATCAGTTCCTTTATGAGCTCTTACCCGGTTGCCATATAATGCAATTCTTCGTCTTAAATTATATCGAGAAGAGATTCGACTAAATTTTACAGGCATTTTTAAAAACTGACGACGTAAATTGGTTGCTTCATCATCAAAATAATCAGGAATATTTATTATAGAGTCTGCCATATATTTAAATGCATAAAATGGTTTTCCTCCATGTTCAAAATAACTGGCTTTAACTTCTCCTATTCCAACAGGTATAGTGTCATTAATATATAATTGTTCGTATATAATTTTAAATTTGTCATTTTTTTGAAGCCTTGAAAAGTCGATGGTCCAGGCATAAATATCATCAGCCATTTTTGAAGTCAAAAATGAATTGTATCCTAAGTCATCCATTGTTTGAGAGAGGTTATTCTCAATTATTCCAGAAGCTGTTTTTAAAACTTTGGTAACTGGTTTTTTGTCATTAAATGCAGTAATTAAAGAATCTTTGAAATCTACAACCGTGTATCTAACCTTAGAATGTTTGTAAATAAATACTTGTGCCTTTTCTGTAGAGTCTTTTTTAGCTAAAATAGTATAAGGAATACCACTTTTAATTCTTCTAACATTAAAAGTATCCTTAATTTTAGAAGCAATTTCTAAAACTTTAGGGTATTCAACATGATGTTTATCTAAAATTTCACTAAAATTTTCGCCTGGTTTTATGGTGTCATTAATTACCTTAAAGTCATTTAATTTATAACCATATTCGTGAATAATTTTTGGTAATGCCGGTGTAGCTAGTTTAATTGCTGGTATTTCATCTTTGCAGCTGGCTAATAAAATAACAATTAGAAGTGTTATTAATTTTTTCAAAAGGGTATTATTTTTACGAGTTATATTAGTCTAAAATATTAAAACGCAAAAGTACAATTTAATTGTCGAAAATAATGTTAAATGGGTGAGCCAATCCTTTAAAAGCATCTAAATCTGCTCTAAGTGATCCTACAGCTAAAGAAGCTTTTATTTTTAAAGGGATTTTATTTTTATCATTACTTACCCAAACAGTGACACTTTCCTGCTCCTTAAATACTCTACCAGATTGAACAATTGGTCTAAATTTCAACGATTTTATTTTCCCAAATTTGGTTTTAATAATGTCAGTTCCTAAAAACCTAAGTTTAAAATTGTTTGTTTCTTGATCAAAAAACATATTTAATTCAATTTCTTGACCTATAGTTAAACTGCTTAGATCTTGATTTCTTAAGAAATAAAGTGCCGATAGCATATCTTGAATATTACTACTAATAGGATAATGTTTTATGGTTTTATGTTTGTGATTTTTTACAGTAGCTTTTTTATTATTATGGTCAAATAAAATTTCTTTATCCTTTGTATAACCACCTTCATTTATTTTTCTAATAAATCTATAAGGTTGTAAATTGTCTTTATAAATAAATGTTTGGTAGTTATCTTTAACCTTAAAAAATAAACTTACTAAACCAGTAGATTTTCCTTTTCCTGTAATATGAAATGCTTCCTTGTTGTTGTTTGATGTATCTTTTATATCAATAGTTGAATAACCCGCATTTAAAAAATTACTATAACTCATTCTAAACTTTAACCATTCACCACTTTTAAAGGCGTAGTTAGAAAAGTCCATTTCATTTTCAATAGATGTTTGAGAAAATGCTATAGCGTTTAAAAGTAATAATAATATTAAAAATTTTTTCTTCATGTTTTAAAGGTAAAATTTAGTATATTTAGAAATTTGCAATTTCCGTTCCAAAAATAATAAAAGCTTAACAAATATGAGTTAAGCCTTTATTAAATATATGCTTTTGAGGGTTTTATAAGGTTCCTCTTCGTTCTTGTTCTGCTTCAATTGATTCAAATAAGGCTTTAAAATTCCCTTTTCCGAATGATTGAGCTCCTTTTCGTTGAATAATTTCAAAAAAGAGGGTAGGTCTATCGGTTACAGGTTTTGTAAATATTTGCAATAAATAACCTTCTTCGTCACGATCAACTAATATTCCAAGATCTTTTAATTCTGATAAATTTTCATCAATTTCTCCAACTCTGTCTAAAACTGTGTCGTAATACGATCCTGGAACATATAAAAATTCAACACCACGGTTGGTCATTTCTTTTACTGTTTCTAAAATATTATTGGTGGCTACTGCAATATGTTGAATACCTGGACCATTATAAAAATCGAGATATTCTTCAATCTGCGATTTTTTTAAACCATCAGCTGGTTCGTTAATTGGAAATTTAACGCGCCCATTACCATTTGTCATTACCTTACTCATTAGGGCTGTGTACTGAGTTGATATGTCTTTATCGTCAAATGTAATTAAGTTGGCAAAGCCCATAATTTCATTATAAAATTTTGCCCAAACATTCATTTCATTCCAACCAACATTTCCTACCATATGATCGATGTATCGCAGGCCAACATTTGTAGGGTTGTGTGTTGATTCCCATTTTTCAAATTTAGGCATGAAAACACCTGTATAATTTTTGCGTTCTACAAAAACATGAACGGTATCTCCGTAAGTATGAATTCCTGAACGAATAACTTCTCCATTGGAATCAGTTTCTTTGATCGGTTTCATAAATGATTTAGCACCTCTTTTTGTAGTTTCTTCCCAGGCTTTGGTAGCATCATCAACCCAAAGAGCTACTACTTTTACGCCATCACCGTGCTTTTCTATATGATCAAAAATTTCTTTGTTTTTTGAATTAGGCATTGGTGTAGTAAGTACAAGTCTAATTTTATCTTGAACTAAAACATAACTTGTTCTGTCTGTTAATCCTGTTTCAAGCCCGGCATATGCTAAAGATTGAAATCCAAATGCAGTTTTATAGTAGTGTGCAGCTTGTTTTGCGTTACCAACATAAAGTTCTACATAATCTGTACCAAGTAAAGGTAAAAAGTCATCGGCTTCTGGAAATATTTTTTCCAAGCCATAATCAAAGTTTTGTATATTTTTTAAATCTGCCATTTTTTTAGTTTTTAGTCTGTTATCCAAGATTTGTAATAGTCATCTACTTGTAAATTCATAGCTTCCTCGGTAATCATTACCGGTCTAAAAGGGTCAATCATTACTGCTAATTCTTCAGTTGATTTTTTACCAACACTTCTTTCTATTGCTCCTGGGTGAGGGCCATGGGGAATACCTCCAGGATGTAATGTTAATTGTCCTTTATCTATATTATTTCTACTCATAAAATCTCCATCTACATAATAAAGAATTTCTTCAGAATCAATATTGCTATGATGGTAAGGTGCTGGTATTGATTTTGGGTGATAATCGTACATCCTTGGAACAAAGGAGCAAACTACAAAACCTGCCGCTTCCCAAGTTTGATGAATTGGAGGAGGCATATGAATACGTCCTGTTATTGGCTCAAAATCATGAATTGAAAATGCATAAGGATAATTAAATCCATCCCATCCAACGGCGTCAAAAGGATGATTTTCATACATATATTCCCAAAGTATCCCTTGCTTTTTTATGAGAATTTTAAAATTTCCTTTTTCATCATGTGTTTGCAAGTCTGTTGGTAATTTCATGTCTCGTTCACAAAAAGGTGAATGTTCCAAAAGTTGACCAAAATTATTTCGGTATTGCTTAGGTGTAACAATTGGACTGAATGATTCTACATAAAGCAATCTGTTTTCTTCAGTGTCAAAATCAATTTGATAAACAGTTCCTCGTGGAATAATTAAATAATCGCCATATTTAAAATTAATATTTCCATACATGGTTTTTAATTTCCCTGAACCTATATGAACAAAAATCATTTCATCAGCATCAGCATTTTTATAGAAGTACCCTTTAGAAAATTCTTTAGGTGCGGCTAATCCTATATGTAAATCATTATTCACAAAAAGGGTTTTACGACTTTCTAAATAATCAGATTCAGGTTTTAATGAAAATCCTTTAAAACTTAAAGCCTTCATGTTTTTCTCAACCGAAATTTTAGGTGCAATGTTTTTAATTTTTTTTATTTCAGAAACCACAGTTGGTGGGTTCAAGTGATAAATTAGGGAAGACATTCCAACGAAACCTGCAGTTCCAAAAAGTTCTTCTTGATAAAGACCACCTGTTGGTTTTTCAAACGTTGTATGACGTTTTGGTGGAATTTTACCTAATGAATGATATCTAGGCATATTATTTTTGATTTTTTTAGTTATAGCTATCCCTAAAAAGGGAGTTAGTTTTAGCATTGATTCAATTAAAAGCCTAAAACTTTAAATTGATTTTAATGTATTAAAGTTACGCATTTTTAATAAAATGAGGATTTAATTTTTAAGGAAGAAGAATCATTCCGGATCTCGTTTGATCAGGAATTTTAGAAGTAGTAATAATCCGTCCCATGATGTTTTCATGGAAACAAATATAAAAATATTTTTCAGATGGCAATTTAAATAAAAAAAGAGCGCTATATAGCGCTCTTTTTAAGTGTGATAAATAGAAGTGTTAGAATTTTATTCCGTTCACTTCAATAATTCGTTTAATCTGTGGTGCATGCCTTTTTATAGTTGCTTCAACACCATTTTTTAAAGTCATTTGATTTACTGAACAACCTAAACATGCTCCTTCAAGTTGAACACTTACTGTATCTTCAGTAATTTCAACTAAAGAAATATTACCACCATCAGCCTCTAAAAAAGGTCTAATTTCTTGTAGAGCGGTTTCTACATGTATTTTAAGATCTTCAACGTTCATAGTTTATTATTTTGTACTACATCCACTCATAGTTGTAATTCTAACAACTTCAGTTGGAGGTAAATCATTATTTCTTTTTACCATTTCAGCAATAGCTTTCTTCGTTATTTCAGAGAATGCATTTTCTAATGGTGTATTTTCTTGTAATGATACTGGATGACCAACATCACCCGCTTCTCTAATACTTTGTACTAATGGTACTTCACCTAAAAAGGCAGCGTCAATATCTTCAGCTAAATTTTTAGCTCCGTCTTGTCCAAATATATAATATTTATTATCTGTAAGTTCAGCAGGAGTAAAGTAACTCATATTTTCAACAATACCTAATACTGGTACATTGATATTTTCTTGTTGGAACATGGCAACACCTTTTTTAGCATCAGCCAATGCAATATTTTGAGGGGTACTTACAATAACTGCTCCAGTCACTGGAATAGCTTGTACAATTGATAAATGAATATCTCCAGTTCCAGGAGGTAGATCAATTAATAAGAAATCTAGTTCTCCCCAGTGTGCATCAAATATCATTTGATTTAGTGCTTTTGATGCCATTGCTCCACGCCAAATAACGGCTTGATTAGCATCTGTGAAAAATCCTAATGATAATATTTTTACACCATAGCTTTCAACTGGTTGCATTTTTGAGCGTCCATCAATTTCAACAGAAAGTGGTTTTGCATTTGCAACATCAAACATTAAATGTATTGATGGTCCGTAAACATCAGCATCTAAGATACCAACTTTAAAGCCCATTTTTTGTAATGAAATAGCCATGTTTGCAGTAATAGTAGATTTTCCTACACCACCTTTACCAGATGCTATTGCAATAATATTTTTAATTCCAGGAACTTTTGGTTTAGCATTGCTAACAGGTTGTGCTGGCGGAACATCAGCCGTAACATTTACTTTTACATCAATTTTTTGATCAACATGTTCATGAATAGCTTTCATGATTTCAACTTCTACCTTCTTTTTAGCTTGTAAAGTAGGATTGCTAATTGTAACATCAACAATTACTTCTTTATCAAAAGTCACAATATTTTTAACTGCTCCACTTTCAACTAAACTCTTTCCTTCACCTGGTGCAGTAATAGTTTCCAGGGCTTTTGATATATTTTTTTTATCTATTGTCATAATTATTTATGTAAAATCATTCTAAACAGCAAATATACAGAGTTCAAACGGATATAAAAAAAATCGTTTTAAAAACTAATGTGTGAATGGTTACATTTTAGGTTGTTAAGAATCGGGCTGTAATTCTTTAAAGGGGTCCCAGAATACTTTATCAAAATTCTGAATTTGATTTTCTTTAATAATGATGCCTTCACTTTCTAATAATTGCTGCATTAAATTGGTGCCATCAAAGTGATTTTTACCAGTAAGGAGACCAATTCGATTCACAACTCTATGGGCTGGAATTTCATTGTTATTATGAGAAGCATTCATGGCCCAGCCTACCATGCGAGCAGATTTGGCCGCACCTAAATATTTAGCTATTGCGCCATAGCTTGTAACTCTTCCATATGGAATGAGTTTAGCTACAGTATAAACTTTGTCAAAAAAATTTTCAGATGCATCCATTCATTAAAACTAATGAATTAATAACGAATTCTAAATTTGATATATGTAATTGGTTTTCCTGTTTCTAGGTACTGATTTTCATAAAAAGTTTGAGTCTCGGTAACTTCAATAGGAGAATGTGGGTTTTTATAGATGTCATGATGTGCATACACAACTTCATGCCCAGCACCATGCAATAACCCCAAAGTGTAGCCATGCATAAATTCGCTATCGGTTTTTAAATTAACAAAACCATTAGGTTGAAGAACTGTATAGTATTTTTTTAAAAACTCAGCATTTGTTAAACGATGTTTTGTTCTTGTGTATTTAATTTGAGGATCAGGAAAAGTAATCCAAATTTCAGATACTTCATTTTCTGCAAAAAGTAAATCAACAAGTTCAATTTGAGTTCTAATAAAAGCTACATTAGTAAGGTTTTCTTCTAATGCAGTTTTTGCACCTCGCCAAAAACGGGCTCCTTTTAGGTCTATCCCAATGTAATTTATATGTGGATTTTTACGTGCCAAGGCAATGGTATATTCACCTTTTCCACATCCTAATTCAAGAACTATAGGGTTGTTGTTATTAAAATGGTTTTGCCAATTACCTTTAAGTGGCGAACCATTTAGTAAATCTTCCCTGCTTGGTTGAAGGACATTTGAAAACGTATCGTTTTCACGAAATCTTTTTAGTTTATTCTTGCTACCCACAAATATTGAGTTTTATAAAAGGAATGAAAGGTGAAATTAAATTAGGATACTATTCGTTTCCTGCTCTTCTGTATTTTTTTAATTCTCCTATCCAATAAAAGAATGCGATAAATGTAATAATTACAAATACCCAGCTTACTGTGCTTTGTAACCACCAATTATCCATAGATCTTAAAGCTTCGAAAGGTTGAAATAAAACATTTTGACAAAATTCACCTATTGCTTTAAAAATATTATTTGCAATCATATCTTATAATTATATTTACAGGCAAAAGTATAAAATATAGTAATGATAGCAAATTTTTTTAATAAAACTAAGCCAGTTAATTTTTTAATAATAGGATTGTTACTTTTTGTATACTATTCAATTTCAATATTTTCAATAGAAGAATTTGCCTATACGATATCATTTTTTACAAAGTTTTTAGGGTTGTTTTTAGTGCTGTTTTTATTTTTATTGATTTTCAAATTTATTGTCGAAAAAAATAAATTGACCAGAGATAATTCTTATGCATTGTTATTACTTGTAATAATATTGGGAATTTTTAATGAATCAATTACGAATAGCTATTTTATTTATTCAAATTTATTTCTTTTACTAAGCTATAGGAAGTTATATAGTCTAACAACAGGATTAAATACTAAAATGAAATTATTCGATGCCTCTTTTTGGGTTGGAATTGCTGCTATTTTTTATTCTTGGAGTATTATTTATATCTTATTAATATATGTGAGTATCATCATTTATCAAAAAGCTAATTTAAAAAATTTATTAATTCCTATTATTGGTCTAATAACTCCAATTTTTATTTATTTCACCTATAATTTTTACTTTGATAAATTGCCAGTTTTTTATGATCGATTTAATTATGATGTGGATTTCTCCTTTTTAGTTTATAGTGAAATAAAATTTCTTATACCTATGTTATTTATTGCAACTTGCTTGTTGTGGTCGTTATTTGCTATAACTCCAATGATTGTTAGCGTAAGTAATAATATGAAACTATCGTGGAATGTGTTGATCAACCATTTGTTGATTTCTATTGCGATAATAGTTATGGCTCCTATAAAAAACGGTTCAGAAATGTTTTTTATAGCATTTCCAACGGCAATTGTTGTTTCAAATTTTGTGCAAAACAAAAAATCATCACTATTTAAAAATGTGATGATTTATTTGTTTATTATAATTTCGGTAAGTGTGTATTTCTTATAGTTTAGTACCGTAGGCTAAATCCCCAGCATCTCCTAATCCAGGCACAATATAACCTTTGTCATTTAATTTATCATCAACAGTGGCAATCCATAATTTTGTAGATTCTGGAAAATGTTTTTCAATTAATTCAATAGCTTCAGTAGACCCAATAACACAAGCTAAGTAAATTTCTTTTGGAGTACCATGTTTTTTTAACCCTTCAAAAACACTCACTAAAGATTGACCTGTAGCCAACATTGGATCCGCTAATATTAACGTTTTTCCTTCTAAACTTGGTGAAGCGAAGTATTCAACTTTAATTTCAAAATCGGTCTCGTTAATGTGTTTCCTATAAGCTGAAATGAAAGCATTTTCAGAATCATCAAAATAATTTAAAAGTCCCGTATGTAAAGGTAAACCGGCTCTTAAAATAGAACATAAAACTATATCGTTTTTTGGTACTTGTACATTTTTTGTTCCAAGAGGTGTTGTTACAGTTTTGCTTTCGTAATCTAATGATTGACTTAATTCATAAGATAAAATTTCACCTATTCTTTCAATGTTTCTTCTAAATCGCATTGAATCTTTTTGGGTGGTTACATCTCTAATTTCTGAGATAAATTTATTAAGTAGCGAATTTTTGGTATCAAGAATATTAACAATCATAAAAAAATATTTTGGCAAAAATAACACTTTAAAATTATAAAAAGATAAAATGAAGACGGTTAATTTTGTATATTAGAGGTTATAAAAACTATTAATTAATTAAAAACAGAAAAAAGTTATGGGATTATTTTCATTTATTAAAAATGCAGGAGCAAAGGTTTTTGGAATTGGAAAAACAACAGCTGAAGAATCTGCAGATGAAGCTCGTGAAAAAGCAAAAAAATTAACAAATGCAGTTGAAACATTAGGTTTTGAGGTGTTAGATTTAAATATTGAAGTTAAGGATGATACTGCAACTGTATGGGGACAAGCAAATTCTCAGGAAACAAAAGAGAAGGTTGTATTGGTTTTAGGAAATACAGAAGGTATTGGATCAGTGGATGATAGAATGACTGTTGAAGTTGAAGAGCCTGTGGCTCAATTTCATACCGTTGTTAAAGGCGATTATTTAAGTAAGATTGCTAAAAAATATTATGGAAACGCAATGAAATACCCTGTCATTTTTGAAGCTAATAAGCCAATGCTTACGCATCCTGATAAAATTTATCCAGGTCAAGTTCTTAGAATTCCAACCTTAGAAGAATAGAAAAATTAAAAAGGCTTACATTTTGTAAGCCTTTTTAATTTTATATTGTTTTTATAATTTTTTCTGTTATTTTTTGATGAGATATACTTCTCATTACATCTTCATATCCTTCGCACACTTTATTTCCATAGATTGAACATGGTATATTTGGATATTTTTCTAAGTCTGGTAGAATTGCATATTCAAAAGGTTGATTAAAAGGAGCAAAACCAGTAAATGGATGGGTAATTCCCCAAATTGTTAAGGTTTTTATCCCTAGCATTGCACCAAAGTGCGCATTCCCAGAATCCATACTAAGCATTAAGTCTAAATTAGAGATAAGGTTAAGTTCTTGATCTAATTTAATTTTTCCAGCAACATTAATTGTGTTTGGGTATTTATAAGCTACCTCATCTAAAATTTCAACTTCCTTTTTACCTCCACCAAATAGAAAAATAGTGATGCCTTCCAATTTTGATAAGCTAGAAATTACCTGTTCCATTAAATCAATTGGATACATTTTAGAATTGTATTGAGCGAACGGTGCAATTCCAATCCATTTGTTATTTTTAACTCCAGAAATTTTTAATACATCGTCACTTAAATTTTGAGTGGCAGGGAATTTTGGGTTTGAAAGATTAATTTTAAATCCTAAACTTACAAATACATCTGCGTAGCGCTGATGGGTGGTTTTTAGTTGTTTTAAAACTTTATTATTGACACTTGTTAAAGCTCTTTTTTCTTTTCTTCCTTTATCTATTTGAGCAACTTTAATTGATGTTAGTTTAAAAAAAGTTCTTAATACTTTAGATCTAAGAACATTGTGTAGATCTGCAACAGCATCAATTTTTAATAGTTTTAACTCTTTGTAAAGTTTAAATAATCCTAAAAAACCTTTGTGTTTTCTATCAACATCAGCTGCATAAAAATGCACATTTTTAAGGTCTGAAAAAAGGGGTTTTAAAAAAGCTCTTGAGAGCATAGTAATTTTGGTTGATGGATGTTGCTCAATAAAAGCACGCAATACTGGAACCGTCATTGCAACATCTCCCATGGCGGATAACCTTATGACTAAAATATGATTTTTATACTTCAAATTAAAAAATTAAGAATTGTAAAAGTAGTATATTATATGCTATTTATAAAATCCGTATTTTTGCCTAAATATTGAAATTAAATGATACAATCAATGACTGGATACGGTAAAACCGTATTACAACTTTCTACTAAAAAAATTACGATTGAATTAAAATCGTTAAATAGTAAAAACTTAGATTTAAACGTTAGAATTCCTTCTTATTATAGAGAAAAAGAATTGGATATACGTAAAAAATTAGCTTCAGCATTAATTAGAGGGAAGGTTGATTTTTCTATTTATATTGAAAATAATGGCGGAGATGCTTCATCAAAAATAAATGAAGCAGTAGTAAAAGAATATATGGATCAATTAAAAAATATTGTTGATTCAAATGAGATTGAGCTTTTAAAAATGGCGGTTAGATTACCTGAGGCTTTAAAAACTGAGAAAGAAGAGTTAGATGAAGAAGAATGGAAACAAATTGATTCAGCAATTAATGAAACAATTGTTAAAATAAATGAGTATAGATTGCATGAAGGTGAATCTATGCATGGAGATTTTGTGTTGCGTATTTCAATAATTGAGAAGCTTCTTAACAAAGTGATTGAAATTGATCCACTTCGTATTCAACATGTAAAAGAAAAAATTAAAAAAGCTATTGCTGAATTGGAATCTAAAATTGATGAAAGTAGGTTTGAGCAAGAACTAATTTATTACATTGAAAAATTAGATATTACTGAAGAAAAAGTTCGATTGAAAAATCATTTGGATTATTTTATGAAAGAGTTAAATGAGAATACTTCTAATGGTAAAAAACTTGGCTTTATCACTCAAGAAATAGGTCGTGAAATTAATACTGTTGGATCTAAATCTAATTTTG
>Ga0193964_1000134_pt1 | contig 36213 bp, 44 predicted proteins | sample FB_7_MG_FD_140323 | JGI IMG/M metagenome (GOLD analysis project Ga0193964, IMG submission 140323) | Microbial mat bacterial communities from the Broadkill River, Lewes, Delaware, United States - FB_7_MG | ecosystem: Environmental > Aquatic > Freshwater > River > Microbial mats | place: USA... | reverse complement strand
CCTTTCTATCTTGGTAAGACTCTATTATAAACTCATATAATTTTGGTCTGTTTTGTTTCCAGTTATGCAATGTAGTTTTGTTTACTTCTAAATCGCTTTCCATTTTTCTTAAACTAGGTGTTGATTTTACTTGAGGTGCTGTCATTGTAATCCTTGAGGTGAAATTGTTTGAGGATTGTACAATTATATGGAACATAAGTCAATAAAATTTAATCTTTTGTTCCAATAATTGGAACAAAAGATGACAAAAGGTTAATTTTGTATAATTTCTAGAATGAATATCACTAATAAAACAAAATTAGAACTTTTAAACATACTAAAAATGAAAAAACTTTTTGGAATAGGACATATTAGTACCATCGATTTTAATGAAATTGGTACATTGTCAAAATATTTACCTCTCGATCTGAATAATTTAAAAGAGCATGTTTCAAATTGCTCATTATGTGAATTATCTAAATCTAAACATTCTTATTCATTACATAAAGGAAATGAAAAAAGTAAAATTATTTTAATTGATTTAATTAATGGTTTTGAAGAGGGAAAAGAGTTAAATAGTTTAAAAAATATCTTAGAAAGTACATTATCAATTAATATTAATGATATATATATGACAAATGTAATAAAATGCAATGTAAGTAAATTTAGAGGTGATTTAGATACTCAAATAAAACAATGCATTCCATATTTGGAACAACAAATAAATATTTTAAATCCGGAATTAATAATTACACTTGGTTCTGTATTTAACTATTTAATGGAAAATAATGATAATATTACAGATGTATCTGGTAATATATTTAAATATAATAATATTAAAGTTATACCATTACTTGAAATGAGTTTTATTGATAAAAATCCTTCTTACAAAGAAAAAATGTTAATAGATTTACAAAAAATAAAAATGATTATGGATGAAAAATGAAAATATTAATACCCTTTATTGCAGTTTTATTTTTTTTAACTGGTTGTACAAAAACAAACTATAGTGTTCAAGAATATAACCCTTTAAAAAATAATCCTTCACTAGCAAAAAAAAATAATACAAATGTAAATGTATCTCAAAAATTGGATGAGATTAAAACTGTAGAAAGTAACCATAATGATATAATATCGATTATATTTCCCTCTCAAACGATTGGTAAATATGCATTAGAAGCTACTAATAGCATTAATACATACTTAATTAACAAAAATAAAAAATTTAAACTAAATGTATATGATTTTGAAATACAAAATAAACAAAATTTATTTAAAACTATAAAACAAATTCAAGAAGATAATATAACTAAAGTTATTGCAATGATTACTAAAGATGATTTACACTATTTAAATGACATATCTAATATAGAAAAAATTCAATTTTACTTTCCTTTGATTAATAAGCAAGATATAAAAAACACTGAAAAACTCAATAAATTGAATTTTACTTTTGGTGCAATCAGTTATAAGAAACAATTTGAAAAGCTAATAGACTTTGCTAAAGATAAGCCGTTAGTTGAGTTTTATGGAAATTCTGGGATAGGAAGAGCATTACATACTTATTTAAAAGATGAAAAAATAGTTTATACGAAAAAAATTGATGATAATAATGGACGATATAAATATTTTCTAGAAAATAATAAAAAGTTAAATAATAGTGTTGTTTTGTTAAATACTCCAATAGTTAAAAGTTCAATTTTATTATCTGCTATTAACTCACAGGAATTAACTATTCAATCAATTGTATCTACACAGTTAAATTATACCCCTTTATTATTTTCGCTAACACAAAAACATGATAGAACAAAACTTGTTATTGCAAATTCAATTGGGAAAATTCCTGAAGAACTAGAAGAATATAATAAATTAATAGGAAATAATTTAAGTTATAGTTGGGTGAATTATTCCACGATTATTGGAACAGAATATTTGTTAAACGGAAATATTACGATGTTTAAAGATTTGTCTATTGAAAATAATCAAGTACAATTTCCAGTGAAATTGTACAGAGTAGGGAAGAGTTCTTTTAAATTGATAAAATAAACTCTTTAGAGTTTATTTTATATGATTTAATATTTGTGTTAAATCTTTTGTATCGATAATAATATTTGCTTCTTTTTTTAGAATATCTTTTGCACAAAATGCAATTCTAGTATCGGCATGTTCAAACATACTTCTGTCATTTGCTCCATCACCAACTACCAATGTATCTTCTCTTGAAATTCCAAGAATATTTTGAATTCTTTGAATCATATCACCTTTACTGTAATCAAACATCATATCTCCACCAACTAAACCAGTTAATAATCCATCTTTATGATGTAAAACATTTGAGAAATCTGCATCTAAACCAAGAATATCTTTAGCTGGACTAGTTCCTACTCTAAATCCCCCCGAAAAACAGATAACTTTGTATCCTTTTGCTTGTAATGCAGGTACAATCTCACGAGCACCAGGCATTAAAGGTAAGTCTTTACCAATCTCTACTACTTTTTCATATTCTAAACCTTTTAGTAGTTCTACACGAGTAATAAGGCTTTCAAAAAAGTCTAATTTTCCATTCATTGCTAAATCAGTTATTTCTGCTACTTCTTTTTCTAAACCAAGTTCCGCTGCAAAAAAATCTATTGTTTCTCCATCCATTAAAGTTGAATCAAAATCAAATACTGCTAATTTCATTATTTATACCTTTTGTGTTATAATATCGCGAATTATATCGATACTTTCGTTAGAAATTGATTTATTTAAAAAGGTTAAACATATATGTTTGAAACACTCATAAAAACACTAGAAGAAGATAAATTCTTAACATTAGAAACAACTCCTCCCCATGAACCAACTATGGATAATATCATAGAAAAAATAGAACAATTCAATTTAGATAAAAAAGTGGATGGTTTTAGTACTACGGATAATCCTTTAGCTAAATTAAAATATGGTGCTATGTTTGCAAGTATTAAATTGCAGCAAAAATTTCAAAAACCTGTTATTACAACTATGAGTATGCGTGATAAGAATAAAATCGCTTTACAAAGTGATTTAATAGGTGGAAATGATTTTGATCTTCGTGCTGTATTGGCACTTACAGGTGATCCTGCAAATATGAGTGACCAACCTCGTGCAAAAGGTGTATTTGAATCAAATTCATCAATGCTTTTGGAGATTATTAACTCTTTTAACAATGGCATGGATTATTCAGGAAAACCGTTTAAAATAAAACCAAAACCAATATATCCTTTTTCAGTTATGAATTCTCATGCAAAAAACTTAAAATCTTTAGAAAAAAAGATGTTTAAAAAAGTTTCTAATAAAACAAGAGGAATTATTACTCAGCCAGTATATGATTTAGAAAATGCAAAACAACTTATAGGATATATGGAAAATGTACAAAATGAGTTTCATGATGATAGAAAAAAATCACAATTAATTATAGGAATATTTCCTATCACTAGATTAAGAACTGCTCAATTTTTATCATCACATGTTCCTGGTATTTATGTTCCTCAAGATTGGATTGATAAACTAGCAGCTGCTTCAAAAATAAGTGTTGAAGAAGAATATAAAGTTGGTATGGAATTAAGTTCAAATGTCTTAAAATCAATACAAGCCATACATCCGAAAATACATCTGATGACTGCGAATAAATTTGATGTAGCTAATGAGTTAATCTCTTGAGTTCATTAAAGTATGCTTCAATTGATATTGGTCTTAAAAGAATAGGATGTGCTGTTTCACTGATGTCTGGGATTGTTAATCCTCAAGAGGCAATAATCAGAAAGAATAGAAATCAAGCGAGTAGAGATGTAGATGCTTTTTTAAAAGAGTGGGAGATCGATGTATTAGTGATTGGTTATCCTGAGTCTAGTGAAGATATGAAGCCAAGAGTTGAACACTTCTCTAAACTTTTAGAGTTTAAAGGTGAGAAGGTTTTTCAAAATGAAAACTTAAGTTCACAAGAAGCAAAAGAATTAACAATGGGTGATATTAAACACAAGCGTGATGGTCGTATAGATTCAATTGCTGCTAAAATTATTTTAGAGAGATATTTTAACAATAGGAAATAACATGAAACAAACATTTGAAGTATACAATGTTAAATGTGGTGGGTGTGCAAATACTCTTAAAACAAAACTAAAAGAGTTTTATGGTGATGTAAGTGTAAACTTAGATGTTGAACCTCGTCAAATCACTTTAGAGATTAAAGAATCTGAACTAAATAATTTAAAAGAGCAATTACGTGGTTTAGGGTATCCTTTAACAACTGATGAATTATCTACTTTACAAAATGTAGGAGCAAAAGCTAAAAGTTTTGTTTCATGTGCTATAGGAAAAATGGACTCTTAGTATTATGATTGGAATTGATATCGCTACTATTTCTAGAATAGAAAAAATGATAGAACGTTTTGGTAATAAAGCACTCAATAGATTTCTGTCACCAAAAGAGATATCATTGGTAAATAACCCTTCTAGTGCAGCTGGTTTTTGGGCAGCTAAAGAAGCAGGTAGTAAAGCCATAGGAACAGGAATAGGAAAAGAGTGTAGCTTTTTTGATATGAAGATTTCAAAAACAAAAAAAGGCCAACCAAAAATAAAATATAAAAAACATCTTCGTAAAAAATATAAGATTAATGAGTCGTCATTGAGTATCACACATGATGGTGGTTTTGCGATTGCAGTTGTAGTTATAAATTAAAAGGCCTCAATGAAGAGACCTTTAATAGGGTCTTTATTTTATTAAAGAACAATTCCTCTAATCATAAAGTATATAGCAGCAGATAGTATAGCAGCCGCTGGTACAGTAATAATCCACGCAGCGATAATTTTTTTCACAGCATCTCTTTTTACATATTGTACTTTTTGAGCATTTTTAAGATTCTTTTTAACTTCTTTGATTTTATTTTCTTCTTCATCAATCATTTGGTATAAAGAAACTACTCTTTCATAATCTTCTTTCTTTTTCTCTTTTTTAGATTCTAAAGTTTTTAATTCAGATGTCAATGCTTTTAGCACTTTTTTCTCATCTTCAACAGCCTCTTGACCTAAAGTTATTTTATCTTTTTTATCTGATTCAGCAAGGTATTCTCTTAAAAAACCAACACCAAAAATACCACCAACAGCAATATGTGTTGATGAAACTGGAAGACCTAGCTGAGAAGCAATGATTACTGTAATAGAAGCAGCCATAGCAACTGAGAATGCTCTCATTTGATCTAGTTCTGTGATTTCTGAACCAACTGTTCTAATTAGTTTTGGTCCATATAAAGCAAGACCAATAGCAATACCAAGTGCACCAACAGCCATTACCCATAGTGGAATTCCTGCTTTAGATGAAATACCACCTGTCATAACTGCATCATTAATAGCAGCTAGTGGTCCAATAGCATTTGCAACATCATTTGCACCATGTGCAAAACTCAATAATGCAGCTGCAAAGATTAATGGTACAGTAAACAGCATATTTACACCAGCTCTTGAGTTCTCAATATTTTCAGCTTTTGCCAATACTGATTTTTTAACTAGCATATAAACTATAACTGCAACAATCAATCCAAATATAGCAGCAACCATAAAAGATGGTTTTTTTGTTTGCGGTAAAAATATTAAAATATCAACAATACTAGGCCAAATCTTTTTTAGACCTTTTAGTGTTAGATATGTTACAAATGCCCATGACATTATTGCAACAAAAACAGGTACCCATTTTGTGGCAGCTGTAATTTTATCTTCTTTAAAAACCATGGTTTTTTTAATAGAGTATAAAAATGTTGCAGCAATAACTCCACCTAATACAGGAGAGATAATCCATGAAGCAGCAATTTTAGCCATTGTTCCCCATGCTACAATGCTAAAACCAGCAGCAGCAATACCAGCTCCCATAACACCACCAACAATAGAGTGTGTTGTTGATACAGGTGCTTTTGCCATAGTTGCAAGGTTCAGCCATAATGCAGCAGCAAGAAGTGCTGCCATCATAGCCCATATAAAAGAATCTGTATTTCCACCAAAAGCAGAGATATCAATAATACCTTTTTTAATTGTTTTAACAACATCTCCACCAGCAATCAATGCTCCACTTGCTTCAAAAATAGCTGCAATTACAATTGCACCACCCATAGTAAGTGCTTTTGACCCAACTGCTGGCCCTACATTATTAGCAACATCATTTGCACCAATATTCATGGCCATGTAGGCTCCGAATAATGCTGCAATTGCAAGGAACATACTGTTCGGGATTCCGCCAGTACTTAAAAAACTATAACTTAAGACAGCTACCATAAAAAATAGTGCCATTCCTAATCTAATAAAATCGAAACCACTACTTTTCATTGCTTCTTTTTCTAACTTTTTCACTGTTAAAATCTCCATTGTTATCTTCCTGTAACTTTAATTTGTTATGAATTATACTATTTGATAACTTAATATAAATAATCAATAAAGTGCCTAAAAATGGGTGTTTATCTATAAAATATGACTAATGGATATATATAATAATTAAAGAATATTAATATTTGTCTTTATTTTTAAGATAAAAATAAATTGAATCCAATTCCTCATTTGTCAAGAAGTAAGTAGGCATGCTATTACCGTATGTTAATTTCTTACAAACTTCATTTTTTTTAAATTTTTTTTTCGGTTTTTTAAGTTTTGGATCTAAAGTTAGAAGAAAATCTTTATAGGTAATATTTGTGATATCATCAGATTTTATGGTGCAATTATATTTTATTTTATTTCTTATATGTGTAAATGTTGCAATTTTTTTACCTTGTGCATCTTCTCCATGACATTTTACACAACTAATACCTCTAGGATTTGCGTAAAGCATTTTCCCATATTCATATTTTGTAATAAAAGAGTTGTCAAAGTCTGATTGGGACAATAAAATAGTTGTAATAAATAATAAAAATAATTTAATCATAAATTGCATTTTATCATTAAAGAGCTTATTAGTAAATATTAGCTATAATGTCTTATATTTTACAATTAATTTAGGAGTAAGTTTGATAACTTTAAAAGAAGCATTAAGCTTAAACGATGAAGAGATTCTATCGTTAAGAGAAGAAATCGTTACAAAAACAGAAGAACAAAAATCTTTAGGTGCCTATGTAGAACAATTAACATCTAATAAGATTAGTAGTCTTACTGCAGGAATCCCAATTGCAATCAAAGATAATATCAATGTTGTGGGTACTCAATTGACTTGTAGTAGTAATATCTTGAAGGGATATGTCTCTCCATATAATGCAACAGTAATTGAAAATTTACAAAATGCTGGATTAAGTGCGTTTGGAAGAACAAACATGGATGAGTTTGCTATGGGAAGTAGTACAGAATCAAGTTGTTATGGGAAAACTCTTAATCCAGTTGATAATACTAAAGTACCAGGTGGTAGTTCAGGTGGTAGTGCTGCTGCTGTTGCTGCTGGTTTAGCTGTTGCTGCACTTGGAACAGATACTGGTGGTAGTATCAGACAACCTGCCGCATATTGTGGTTGTGTTGGTATGAAACCAACATATGGAAGAGTATCAAGATATGGTATTGTTGCTTATTCATCTTCACTTGATCAATGTGGACCAATTACTCAAAATGTTGAAGATGCTGCGATTTTATATGATATCATTAGTGGTTATGATCCTAAGGATTCAACGAGTGCAAATAGAGATTATACTCCAGTTACTCCGCTTTTAGATGAAACAAAAAAACTTACAATTGCAGTAATCGATAATTTTATTGAAGATGCTGATGATGAAGTGAAAAAAGGTTTTGAAGTTGCTGTTCAGTCACTAAAAGATGCTGGTCATACAATCGTACATAAAAACATGATGGATACAAAAAAACATGTGTCTGCATATTATGTTGTAGCAACCGCAGAAGCAAGTGCAAACTTAAGTAGATATGACGGTATTCGTTATGGAAATAGAGTAGAGGGTAAAAATTTAGCTGAAACTTATAAAAAGACAAAGTCTGAAGGTTTTGGTGAAGAAGTACAAAAAAGAATTATGTTAGGTTCTTTTGTATTAAGTTCTGGATATTATGATGCATATTATATTAAAGCTCAAAAAGTAAGACATTTAATAAAAGATGATTTTGAAGAGATTTTTAAAGATGCTGATCTTATTTTATCACCAGTCGCTCCTACAACTGCACCTAAATTTGGAAGTTTTAAAAGTTCTTTAGAGATGTATTTAAGTGATATCTACACAATTTCAGTGAATTTAGCTGGGCTTCCTGCTATTTCACTACCAGTAGCAAACGATAGTGATGGTATGCCAATAGGATTACAACTTATTGGAAAAGCATTTGACGAACAAACATTATTTGACGGGGCAATGAGCCTTGAAAAATCAGTAAATTATACAAAATAGAAGGGATATAAAAAATGAGAATAAGAAAAAGAGCATTAACATTTGAAGATGTACTATTAGTACCTGCAAAATCAGAGGTTTTACCAAAAGAGGTAAGATTAGAAACTAAACTTACTAAAAATATTTCTTTAAATATCCCTTTTGTAAGTGCTGCTATGGATACAGTAACAGAATATGAAGCTGCTATTGCAATGGCTAGACTTGGTGGTATTGGGATTATTCATAAAAATATGGATGAAGCAACACAAGCATTGCAAGTAAAAAAAGTGAAAAAAAGTACAAGTGGAATTATTATCGATCCTATTTCAGTAAGTCCTGATCAAACATTAGAAGATGCAGAAAAAATCATGAAAGAATATAAAATTTCAGGTGTTCCCGTAATTGATGAAAATAACATTCTTTTAGGAATTTTAACAAATAGAGATATGAGATTTGTTAAAGACTTTTCACAACTTGCATCAAATGTTATGACTAAAATGCCACTTATTACAGGAAAAGCAGGGACAACTTTAGAAGAAGCTGCTGAAGTAATGCATAAAAATAAAATAGAAAAATTACCTATTATCAATGAAAATGGTACATTAAAAGGTCTTATTACAATTAAAGATATCAATAAAGTAGTTGAATATCCAAATGCAATTAAAGATGAGCATGGAAGATTGCTTGTTGGTGCGGCTATTGGTGTTGGACAAATGGATAGAGCAAAAGCATTAGTAGAAGCTGGTGTTGATGTTTTAGTTCTTGATTCTGCTCATGGTCACTCAAAAGGTATTTTAGATACAGTAAGTGCTATTAAAAAAGAACTTGATGTAGATGTAATTGCAGGAAATGTTGCAACGGCTGAAGCTACTGAAGATTTAATCAAAGCTGGAGCTGATGCAGTTAAAGTAGGAATTGGACCTGGTTCTATTTGTACTACAAGAATTGTTGCTGGTGTTGGGGTTCCTCAAATATCTGCAATTGATGAGTGTGCTGCTGCTGGAGCAAAACATGGTGTACCTGTTATTGCTGATGGTGGTATTAAATATTCTGGTGATGTAGCTAAAGCTTTAGCTGTTGGAGCTGGTTGTGTTATGATGGGATCTGCTTTAGCAGGTACTGAAGAATCTCCAGGTGAAGTTATTTTATCACATGGTAGAAAATTCAAATCATACAGAGGTATGGGTTCAATTGGAGCTATGACTAAAGGAAGTACAGATAGATATTTCCAAGAAGGTACTGCTGCTGATAAACTAGTACCTGAAGGTATTGAAGGTATGGTTCCATATAAAGGGTTTATGTCTGAAATTATCCATCAGTTTATCGGTGGTTTAAGATCTTCTATGGGGTACCTAGGAAGTAAAGATATAGAAACTTTTCACAATACTGCTGAATTTGTTGAAATTACAAGTGCAGGGCTTAAAGAGTCACATGTACATGATGTAACAATTACAAACGAAGCGCCAAACTACCACGTATAAACAATCTTAAACAAACACAAATAGAAGTACTATTCTATTTGTGTTCTTAATCTACTCAAGGAATATTATCAATGAACGCATTTAATCGAGCAATCTCTACACCAATTATTTCATCTGCAACTTTTTTTTATGAAAATTCTCAAGAAGCAGAAGATATCTTCTCAGGAAATTCTAGTCAACCTTTATATTCAAGAATGGGAAATCCAACATCAGCACAATTAGAACAAAAACTAGCAAACATGGAAAATGGAATAGGGGCTGTTGCTACTAGTTCTGGAATGGGTGCTATTACAATGGTACTTATGAGTTTGTGTTCTATTGAAGATGAAATCATAGCAGTGGGTGGATTATTTGGTGGTACATATGCACTTATGTCTCAAACTTTACCTCGATTTGGAATTAAAGCAAATTTTTTATCTGTTGATGATTTGGATAGTATAGAAAAAAGTATTACGGATAAAACAAAAGTTATTTTTTGTGAATCTGTTGGAAATCCTAGTTTGAGATTACCTGATTTAGAAGCTATTGGGGCAATTGCAACAAAACATAATATTATATTTATTGTTGATAATACAATTACTCCAGTGATTGTAAAACCATTTGAATATGGAGCTGATATTGTTGTGTATTCTACAACAAAAATTATTAGTGGTAATTCATCTGCTTTAGGTGGAGTTGCGATTTTTAAAGAGGTAAAAGAAAATGATAAGTTTCATACTTCTAGATACGATTTTTTAGCACCTTTTATCAATAAATTAAAAGGTAAAGCATTAATAGGATGTGCCAAAAAAAGAGCACTAAGAGATTTTGGAATGAGTGCAAACGCTCATAGTAGTTATCAAACAATACTAGGTCTAGAGACTTTAGAATTAAGAAATTTACGTATAAATAGTTCTTGTGAAATTGTTGCAAAAGCTCTTCAAATAGCGGGATTAAATGTAAATCACCCATCATTTGAAACGCATCAAGACAAAAAGTTGTATGATGCTAAATATCAAAATGGTTGTGGATCAATGATTACTATTGATATGGGAACACAAGAGAAAGCATTTAAATTCTTGGATCAATCAAACTTATTAACATTAACTGCAAATATAGGTGATTGTAGATCATTAGGTCTTCATATGGGAAGTACAATTTACCAAGACTTTAATGATCAAGAAAAAGAGTTTTTAGGGATTACTGATGGTCTTATTCGATTATCAATAGGATTAGAAACACCTCAAGATATAATAGATGATTTATTAAACTGTTATGAGGCTTCTAAATAGTTTTATTTTTTTGTACTAAAATCAAAAATAAAACAAGCAATTAATGCATTATTTTTATGCATTGATTTTGCTGTAATATATGCTGATATATAAATAGATGCAATGGCAAGTAGAGAAGCAAAAGATAAAGTGCTTAATCCACTTAATCCTTGTCCAACAGTACACCCTATAGCTAAAATACCACCTACACCCATACAGGCACCACCGATGAGTTTTTTGAATAATTTGGGTGGATTTTGCTGTGAATTATCACACATCAGATTTTTTGAATATTGTTTATTGAATTTTGATGATACAAATGAACCTAATAATACTCCAAATACTACTAATACAGGAAAAATTAAATAGCTACTACTAAAACTATTTTGTACAAACTGAACTATTTTTCCAAGTGGATATACGAAAGATAAACTTTGTTCTTGAATATCTATAAACAAATCTTGAAAAAGTATTGAAGTAATATACCAAGTTAAAGCAATAATAAATCCTATGAAAATTCCATCAGATATTTGGAGTAGATTTTTAGGTTTTTTTACATTTTTGTATAAAATAAATAGAAGAACTGGTAGTACAATAAATAAAGATAGTTGATATGATTTTGAAAGGGTAAAAAATTGAATAATAAATAATTCAGAAAGATAATTATTGTATATGGATAATAATGAAAATGTAAGATATGAAAATAACCCCAATATTATAAGTATGTATAGTGAATCTATATCTCCTTGGGAAAATTTTATTAAGTGTCTACTGCTACACCCATCGGAAATCATCATACCGTAACCAAATAGTATTCCTCCTACAATTATAAATAAATAATTAACATCTAAAAAATATCGAGTTTGTGTTAAATCAATTTCATAAAAGTAACTAATACTTTGTGTGAGGATTAGAGCTGTAATAATTGCAATAAATAAGGAAGATGTTCTTCTTGTATGTTGAAAGAGGATAATGTCTTTGATACCACCACTAAAACAGAATTGTTTTTGTTGTGCTATAAAACCATATGCAAAACCAATTAGAATTGATATTGCAGTAAATATAGTTTGTTCGTTAAAATTAAACATTGAAATATAGTAAATTATTAATTATGCAGATAAATTATCAAGTATATAACGTTCTAGGTCAACTTGTTTTATATCATCATCTTTTGATTTATCGTATATTGTAGATACTTCATTATTAAATTCATCATATGGAAAATGTGGAAAATGCAATGTCCACATCTGTTTAATTCTTTCTTGAGTAACGCTATCTCTTGTCCAATCTTTAAAGACATTAAAAATACCAAATAAAAAAGCAGTAGCTATAACAGCAACAATGATTGATGCATGACAATCAAGTATTGCAAACAATTCATGCAATATAAATGAAAGTGGTATTAATATAATATGAATTAAAAACATGAAAACTAAATAAGCACGACCTGTACGTAGTCTAAATCCAAGTCTTGTACCATCAAGTTTCATCCCTTCGTTAAAAAGTAGATTTGCTTCTAATAATTCATTTAATTTAACTGGTTGTTTAGAGATATAATAAATATATGAAATGATATTTTCTTTCAATTTTGTAAACATTAAGATTCCTTTATTAACGTGATTATACATAAAAAATATTAAAAATATAATTTGACTTATTGTAATGATTTTTATATACTCCACATATGAATACTTTAATCGCTATTACCTCTATCTACCTCTTTATTTTTATCGGATATATTGCAAAAAAAACCTTTAAAGATGATATAAATGAAAAAACTCTTATTTTAATTTCTGTTTATTTTTTACAACCTATCCTTACTTTTTGGGGGCTTACAAGAGTTTCTATCAACGATGAATTATTATTTGTTCCACTTTTATATGTAGCTATTATTTTAGTAGTTTTACTTTTATTGATAATTACATCAAAATACTTGTTTACTGATAATAAAGATAGATCAATATTCATTGCGGCATCTTTAATTGGAAATACTGGAAACCTATCAATACCATTGGGAATAGCACTATTTGGAGAAAGTAGTGTTGCTTACACTAGTATAATAAATATTGCAAATTTGTTTTTTATTTATACTATAGGGATATATTTTTATGCGAAAAGTTCTTTTAGTATGAAAGAGTCGATATCTTCAATGTTAAAAATACCTATTTTGTGGGTTGCTTTAATTGCTTTATTATTTAACTATTTGGAGATATCAATCCATTCGCAAATTAATTTAGTTTTACAAATGGGAGCATATGCTGCTATTGTAATACAATTAATTATACTGGGTGTTTATTTAAGTGGAGTAAGTTTAAAAAAACATGACTACAAATTAAGTTTATCTGTGAGTTTTGCAAAGCTGATTATATTGCCAGCTGTTGGGATTATTATTGTTTTATTATCAAACTTAAGTGCACAAACATCAATGATTTTGATTATATCATTATTTGCTCCATTGGCTGTAACAAATGTAAATCTTGCGGCACTTTATGACTGTAAACCTAGTGCAACTGCTGGAGTTATTTTTGTGAGTAGTTTTTTATTTTTGTTTTTAGTGTATTTTGATATTGAGATTGTGAAATATATTTTTGAATAGAAAGTTTTGAGTAATAAAAAAAGGCTATCTAAATTTAGATAGCCTTTTTTTACTTTGGAAGAAAATATTTATTGCCTTCTCAGAAGTGATATAAATACATCTAGTATTTATATCGCTTCTTCGTCCTCTTCACCAGTTCTGATTCTGATGATTTTTTCTATCGGAGATACGAATATTTTTCCATCACCGATTTTACCTGTTCTAGCAGACTCAGAAATAAGAGATACTACTTCATCTACTTGATCTTCAGCAACAACTAAATCAATTCTAATTTTAGGTAAAAAATCTACAACATATTCAGCACCTCTATAAAGCTCACTATGTCCTTGTTGTCTACCATATCCTTTTACATCAGATACAGTCATCCCTGTAATTCCAGCATCTGTTAATGCATCTTTAACATCTTCTAATTTAAATGGTTTAATTACTGCTTCGATTCTTTTCATAATGTTCTCCTAGTTTATATTCTTTATTTACTAAAATGCTCGTTTAAATTCAGGGTATGCTTCTACACCACATTCATTTACATCAAGACCCTCTAATTCTTCATCATTTGAAATTCTTAGTGGACTAATTTTATTAATTATGAATAATACAATATAAGTACTTATAAAAGCAAATATAGCAACTAGAACAACACCTTTTAATTGTCCTAAAAATGTTATTCCTTCAGCAGGATTAGCAGCAAATATACCAACTGCTAAAGTTCCCCAAATACCATTTACTAAGTGAACTGATAATGCACCTACTGGATCATCTAATTTAAACTTATCAAACACAGGTACAGCAAATACAACTAAAGTACCACCAATCGCACCTATTAGAATTGGTTGATAGATATTATATAAATCAGGACCTGCTGTAATAGAAACCAAACCACCTAAAGCACCATTGAGTACCATAGTAATATCTAATTTTTTATATTTAAGCATCATCAATGCTCCAGCGATAATTGCTCCAGATAAACCGGCTGTATTTGTATTTAAAATTGTTAAAGCAACTAAATCAGCGTTTTCTTTTGAAGTTATAGAACCAACACTTCCTCCATTGAATCCAAACCAACCAATCCATAGTAAAAATGCTCCTAGTGTAACTAGGGGTATATTTGAAGCAGGAATAACTCTTACTTTTCCTGTTTTAGAATATCTATTTTTTCTTGCACCAATAATTAAAATAGCAGCTAAAAGTGCCCATCCCCCTGTTGAATGAATTACAGTACTTCCTGCTAAATCATACATAGAAAGTGCTAGTATTGTTCCTTCTAAAAAGTTTGAACCCCATGTAACATTTACAACTAAAGGGTAAATTATAGCAGCCATAATAATTGCAAAAAAAGTTAATGGAACAATTCTAGCTCTTTCACTAACACCACCACTCATAATATTGATAACTTTACCAACAAAAGCCATTTGAAATAAAACAAAAGCCCATTTACTCATATCTTCATTTCCAAATGCTCCAAAAGCAATATGATAACCAATAATTAAAAATGAAAATGATGCAAAAGCATAAATCATTGTGTTTATCATTAATACAGAAGTAACATTTTTTGTTCGTACAATTCCTGCTTCAAGCATTGCAAAACCAGGTACCATAAATATAATAAGTACAAAAGAGAATATTATAAATAATGTATCTATAATATATGAAATTTCAGGGGTCATAGTATTTCCTTTATTTTATTTTTATACTATAACATAAAAATTTTTGTCAATAAAGGAAATACTGTATAATTATTATACAACTATAAGATAATTGGTAATTCCAATTTTAGTTTATTTTGTGTGAAATATATATTTGCATTTGCTTTAGATGCTTTTTCCTCAAGTAAAGAGCTTATTTCAATCTCACGATTTGAGATAAATTCTAAAGAAACAATTTTAAATTTTTCATTGTTGATAATTTCATATTCACCCACTTTAATTTGTACTTTTAAGGTGATCTTTTTATCATTTTCAAAATATTTAAAACAATCATTTAAACACAATAAAAATTCATTGATATTTATTTTCATCTCAGGTAGTGAAATATCATAGATCTCATCAATAGTTATCTCATTATTTAATAAGGTTGTATTTTTTGAAAGTTCTATTAAGCTAAAAATATTTACAAGTTTTAGTTTACCGTTATTGATACTATTTGATTGGTTTGATACAACTTTGTATAATCGTAAAGCAATTTCATCATCTGAAGTATATCCAACAAGTATTGCATAGTAAGAGTGTTTATTATATTTTAAAGGGATATATTTTTGTGAAAATCCAAAATCATGGCTTGCATTATCAACAGCTAATTGAAATAGCTCCTTTACACTTACATAATTCAATAAAAACTCTGCTTCTTTATTGAAACTTTTAATTCGACCATTTGAATTAAATACAAAATATGGATTTAAATCATGTTCTAGTAGTTTTTCATAAAAATCAATCATTATCATTCCCAAAGTATTGTTCTATTTTTTTTCTTAGCGTTATTCTGTTTAGATTTAGTTTTGTTGCCATTTGAAGTTGGGATTTAAATTTAACTTTTGCCATATTTAATAATGGTATTTCTATGATTTTTAAAAAATATTTATAAGTATTTCCTTCCTCTAGCTTTGAAGATATAAAGTTCTCTAGGGCGTTGGTTATATCTTTTTCATCTAAAGAATTTAATAATGTATTTTTATAGATAGATTTTTTTAAAGATATACCATTTTGAGAGATATCAATTTTTATGTTATCTAGTGAAACTTCACTATTGTAAATTTCATTTGCATTTTTAATATAGATATTTGAAATCTCATCTAAATCTTCTCTTCTTTGGTCTAGTGAGGAGATATCAACCTTAATGGCAAATTGTTCTTCTATATCTTGGATTAAGGATTTTGATGTTGCAACTATTTTTATATTTGAAAGGTTCTCTAAAAATTCTTTTTTATTGAGCACTTGATGGATATTTGTAACAATAAGTTCTTTATATTGATCGATATTGATACTATTATTAATGATAGCATTTTCTAAAAACTTTCCATCCATAGATATAGCATTTGGCAAAATTTCTTTTGCCAAAAGTTTTTTGCCTACACCGCTTTCTCCACGGATAACTACATTTACAGGTAAATTAGAAGAGACTTGTACAATATTTAATATTTTTTTTGATTCTTCAGATTTTGCAATAAACTTTTTCATAGCATTACTTACATTTGTCTAGTTTATTTTGAATATATTTTTTAACATCATCATATATAACTGTTTCTTTAAAGTCTTTAAAAGCAGCTCCACTTGCATTTGGATGTCCACCACCACCTGCTAATTTTTGAGCAAGAATTGAAACATCAAGTTTATTGTTTGCCCTAAATCCAGCTCTTCCTCTTCTATTAATATCAATAAAAAAGTCATAATCAGGGTTTGCTCTTAAAAATGCATTTGCAGGAATAGAGATACTTCCTAGATTGTAAGTTAATAATCCTTTTTGGCCTTGATACATAATAGTTAAATCATCTTTTTTTATATCTAAAGATTGTACTAAATATTTTGAACTTAAATTATCAAGAGTATTATTAATGTCATCAAGTTTAAGAAACTCTTTTTTAATATGATATACATTTTCATCTAAAAGTATATGACCATTTTCTTTGTTTACATACTGAAGTGTTTGTGAAAGTAAATGAAACTTATATAAACGGCTTTGTTGATTAAATAATGAATTGTTGATTTCATATGATTTTGAAACCATACTCATACATACCTTACCAAACTCAAAAAGTTCATCTTCATCAAGCCAGATATCAACCGCATTTATAGCTTGAATAAGTTTGTCATAATTTTTCGGACAAGCAGCTAAAAAATTGTCATAGTTTTCACTAAAATAATCATAAGTAATTTTTGTTGCACTTCTAGATGTGTCTAAAAAATACCAGTCATATTTATCGGCACTTTTTTGTCCAGTTCCGTGATGATCTAACAGTTGTAATGTGATGTTAAACCCATCATTATTTAAATTTGTGATATCTCTATCTAAATTTTTTGATTCATCTGCTGTGAGATTTAGATCTGTGATAAGTAAAAATATCTCTTCTTCTTTATCTACTAATGATATTTTTTCTAATACATTTTTAATAGAAATTTTTACTTCTATTCCATAGTTTGCATTATAAAATATTGCATCTGGAAATATCTTTTGTGTTGTAAATTGGCATCCGAAACCATCTAGGTCTGTGTGAGAAATATGAAAAAATTTCATTTTGTGATAAATCCTTTGTAAATAAAATAAACTAATTTAAATTATATTTGTATAGATTATATCCAGTTTATTATAAGATATCTTTTAAAGTAAGATGGTTTAAAAAATCATTGATTTTATGTTGTAGGTTATTTAGAAGTGGAAAAATTGTACATTGTCCCTCTTTATTTCCTTCACATATTACACCTGTTGTTGTACACTCAAATACTGTAGGAAGTTTTTGTTCTGCAATTTTTGTAATCTCTAGTATTGTTAATTCTTCACACGGTTTCTTTAATGTAAATCCACCATTGTTTCCTTTGTATGAATTAAGAATTCCATTTTTGGCTAAATTTTGTAATATTTTGGCTAAAAAGGACTTTGATATATTAAGTTCAGTTGCTAATAAATCTACATTTTTTGGAGAATCACTTTGTGCAATACTTACTAATGAAAGAAGGGCATATTCACTTTTTTTAGTTAATAACATTTATTTCCTATGTTTTATTATACTAAATTGTACTGAATTGTTTTGAATAGAGTATAAATAGTTTTGTTTATTTATTTATATAAGTTTTAGTTAAGAAAAAGGGTAAGATTTACATCTTACCCTTAAATAATTATTTAGCTCTGATACCTAAATCAGCAACTAATTGTGTAAATTTAGCGAAATCTGTTCTTCTTAAGTATTTAAGAAGTCTTTTTCTTTTACCAACCATTTTTAATAAACCTAATCTTGAATGATGATCTTTATGGTTTTCTTTTAAATGATCTGTTAATCTTACGATTTGTGCACTTAATATTGCAATCTGCACTTCTGCAGAACCTGTATCTTTTTCGTCTCTTTGGTGTTTAGTAACAATTGCTTGTTTTACGTCCAAATCTAAAGCCATTTTGGGCCTCCTGATCGGTATATAATCTCAAATGTAAAGCATACTTTACAAATTGGAACGCAATTATATGAAAATATAAGTATAAATAAGCTTAAGAGGAAAATTATAATAAATTAAATTTTTTTATTGTATAATCAATTCAAATCAATATGGGTGAGTATTATATGGAGATAGAGCAAAATATATTTTTTGATGAATTTAAAAATAAATTAATTATTTTAGAAAATTCGCTTATAGACGTAAAGAATCAAAACTACAATTATAAGCAAGAAGAGATAGATGAAATATTTCGTGCTATACACACTATAAAAGGTACATCAGACCTTTTAGGTATGTTTGATGTAGTTGCCTTAACTCATAAAGCAGAAGATCTTTTGCAGTATGTAAGAGAAGACAAAATAAAAATTGATGCTGATATTTGTAAACTATATTTAGAATTGAAAAATTTTATCGCTTTAGTAGTAGATAATGTTTCTCAAGGTATCTTTGATGATTCTTCTGCTGAAAGATTATTTATTCAGTTTGAAAAAGAGTTTAATAGATTTATTCATATTGCAGAAACTGAGGTAGATGAGTATACTCCTGTTAAAACTATTTTAGTAGTAGAAGAGTCTGCAATTGTACGTTATATGATAAAAAAGATTGCTATAGATGATGGATACAATGTATTAACTTCAGATAATGCAGAAGATGGTTGGCAAAAAATCAAAGATAATGAAGTGGATTTATTATTTTGTGACTTTACAGAGCCAAGAGAAGATGCTGTAAATTTTGCAGAAACAATCAGAGTAGACTTTTCAACAAAAAATATGCCAATTGTTATGCTTTTATCTCAAAGTAATCAAGAAAGTAATAAACTAGGAAGATCAATATCTGCAAAAGCATGGCTAAAAAAGCCAATAGATGAACAGAAAGTGAAATTAGTATTATCAAAGTTATTAGCACAAAATTAGCTAAAGAAGTGATATGCTATAATTCACACATAAATTATATAAATAGGAATAACATATGAAAGTATTATTAATTAAAGATGTAAAAGCATTAGGTGTAGCTGGTGAAATCAAAGAAGTTAAAGATGGTTATGGTAAAAACTTTTTAATAGGAAAAGGTCACGCAAAACATGCAACTACTGAAGTAATCAAAGAGTGGGAAGTAGAACAACAAAAATTAAAAGATATTTTAGCAGCTGAGATTAAAGAAGCAGAAGAAGTAAAAGAAAAAATTGATAGTTTAAAGTTTACAGTAAAACATAAAGTTGGTGCTAATGGACACTTGATCGGAAGTGTTACAAATAAAGAAATTCAACAAGTTATGTATGAGCAAGCTGAAATTGCAATAGATAAAAAACAAATTACACTACAATCAAAAATTAAAACAATTGGTATTTTTGAAGCTGATTGTAAATTAGGGAATGGTATACATGCAATTGCTAAAATTGATGTAATCGCAGAGGTTTAATTAATGTTTGATGCAACAACAATACTTGCTTATAAAAGTGAAGATGGTAGAGCTGTTATTGGTGGAGATGGTCAAGTAACATTTGGTGATACGGTTTTAAAAAATAATGCAACAAAAATTAGAACACTTTATAATGGAAAAGTATTAGCAGGTTTTGCAGGAAGTACTGCTGATGCATTTAATTTATTTGATATGTTTGAAGAACATCTAACTAATACAAAAGGTGATCTGTTAAAATCAGTTATTAATTTTTCAAAAGAGTGGCGAAAAGATAGAACTTTAAGAAAATTAGAAGCGATGATGTTGGTTTTAAATGAAGAAAATATTTTTATTTTAAGTGGTACTGGTGATGTTGTAGAACCTGAAGATGGATGTTTAGCTTCTATAGGAAGTGGTGGAAATTTTGCCATTGCAGCTGCTCGTGCACTAAAAAAACATTCAAGTTTAGAGCCATTAGATTTAGTGAAAGAATCATTAATGACAGCTGGTGAATTGTGTATTTATACAAATCAAAATATCAAAACATTAACTTTAGATAAGAAAGAAGATAAATAATGAATATGACTCCTAAAGAGATAGTAGCTTATCTAGATGATTATATTATAGGTCAAAAAGATGCTAAAAAAACTATTGCAATTGCATTAAGAAATCGATACAGAAGAATGCAATTAGATGCAGATCTTCAAGATGAGATTATGCCAAAAAATATTTTAATGATCGGTAGTACTGGTGTAGGTAAAACAGAAATTGCTAGAAGAATGGCAAAGATGATGAATCTTCCATTTATTAAAGTTGAAGCGAGTAAATATACTGAAGTAGGCTATGTTGGTAGAGAAGTTGAATCTATGGTAAAAGATCTAGCACATGAGTCTTATAACTTAGTAACAAAAGAATATGAAGAACAAATTCAAGGTTCTATTGATGATGAAGTCATCAAACAAGTAGTAGAAATTCTTGTACCTCCATTACCTGAAACTGCAAGTGAAAATGCGAAAGAATCTTTTATTAAAACATATAATCTTATGGAATCAAAAGTAAAAAGTGGTGATATGGATGATAAAAAAATCACTATAGAATTACCAAAAACAACACATGTAGAGATAGTAGATAGTAATATGCCTATGGATATGAGTGCTATTAGTGAAAGCATCAATAGCATGATGGGAAAAATGGGTAAAGAAAAGATCAAAAAAGAAGTTACTATAAAAGAAGCAAAAAAACTTCTTCGAGGTATGGCTAGTGATAATTTACTTGATAAAGAATCTTTAAAAAATGAAGCATTAAAAAGATGTGAAAATGGTGGTATTATTTTTCTTGATGAGATAGATAAAATTGCAACTGGAAGTAATAATAAAAATCAAGACCCAAGTAAAGAGGGTGTTCAACGAGATTTATTACCAATAGTAGAAGGTAGTTCTGTACATACAAAATATGGACAAGTAAAAACAGATCATATTTTATTTATTGCTGCTGGTGCTTTTCATGTAAGTAAACCAAGTGATTTATTACCTGAATTACAAGGACGATTTCCTTTAAGAGTAGAGTTAAATCCATTAGAAGAGAGTGATTTATATAAAATTTTAACAAATACAAAAAATTCTTTACTAAGACAGTACAAAGCATTACTTGACGTAGAAGGTGTAAACTTAGAGTTTGATGATGAAGCTATTCATGCTTTTGCTAGATTAAGTGTAAGTGCAAATGAAAAAGCTGAAGATATAGGGGCAAGAAGATTACATACAGTAATTGAAAAAGTTTTAGAAGATATTAGTTTTGATGCTGATGAACATAGTGGTGAGACTATTACTGTTAGTGAAGATTTAGTAAAAGAAAAACTAGAAGATATTGCTCAAAATGAGGATACTGCACGATATATTTTGTAATATAATTTTATAGTTATATTAAGATTTATTTGGTTAAAATGAAAAAAGTTAAATATGGAGAAAAAATATGAAAATTACAAGTTTTGAAGATATAGAAGCAAAAGGTTACGAAATTTGCTTTATCCATAGTGGTTGTAATGGAGATGCTGACGTTATTTTATTAGACATAAATAGTATTTTTGATTATGAAGAAAAAAAACATGATGCGTGTAAAGAAAAATTTACATCTATTGCAATCATTGATGATCCTAGTGATTATGATGCGTTTAAAAACTTTGGTATTACTGCTTGGATTAAAAGAGATGATTTAGCAAAATTACCAGAACTTTTAAATGAAGTTAAAACGAGAATAGGTTTATAAAATAATATATGCCTATAATTGATTCACATTGTCATCTCGACAATATACAGTATGAAGATGATGTTGATGAAGTAATACAAACTGCACTAAATGAAGGTATAGAATCTTTTTTAATACCAGGTGCAGATCCAAAAGATCTACCAAGAGCAAAAATGTTATCAGAAAAATATGATGAAGTGTTTTTTGCTGTTGGTGTTCACCCTTATGATTGTGAAAACTACAATTTAGAAACACTCAAAGAATATGTTAATCATCCTAAATGTATTGCTGTAGGAGAGTGTGGACTAGACTACTTTAGACTTCCTGAAGACCCAAAAGAAAAAGAACAAAATGTTGCTTTACAGAAAAAAATATTTATTGAGCAGATTAATTTTGCAAAAGAAGTTAATAAGCCTTTGATTATTCATGTACGTGATGCTTCAAATGATAGTAAAACTATTTTAGTAGAGCATGATGCAAAAACTGTAGGTGGCGTTTTGCATTGTTTTAATGCAAGTGAACATCTTTTAGATTTAAGTGAGCATAATTTTTATTTTGGTATCGGTGGAGTTGTTACATTTAAAAATGCAAAAAAATTAGTGGAAATATTACCTAAAATACCAAGAGAAAAAATTATTTTAGAAACAGATGGTCCTTATCTTACTCCTCATCCACATAGAGGAACTAGAAATGAACCAAAATATACAAATAATGTTGCTGTTAAAGTTTCAGAATTGTTATCTTTGAGTTTAGAAGAGACAGAAAATCTCACCACAAATAATGCGAAAAGATTATTTAAAGAGTTTGACAATAAAAATTAGATAAAATAGATACAAAATTAACAAAAAGGTATTTATTTGAAATTATATTTAAAAATAGTTTTATTATTTGTAACTATTACATTTTCTAATGCTACCCTTGTAAGCACTGCTTTTGTTCATAACGACTTAACGGTATTAGAAGAATTAGATATCAACTCAAACTATATAACTGACTACCAACTTCAAAAAGAATTTCAAAACAGACTAAGATTTAGTAAAAAACGATATACTCAAAAATTAAATAATGCCCATTTATTTGTACCCCAAATAAAAAAAGTATTACGTGAAAATAAAATACCTTCAGCATTTTTATATTTAGTTATGGCAGAATCTAATTTTATTTTAGATGCTTCCTCACATAAAAGTGCAAAAGGTCTTTGGCAGTTTATGCGTCCGACAGCAAATCATTTCGGTTTGAAAACAAACGAATATATAGATGAACGAATGGATATTGTAAAATCTACAAAAGCTGCTGTAACTTATCTAAAAAAACTTCATGGTATGTTTGATAAATGGTACTTAGCTGCTGTTGCTTATAATTGTGGCGAAGGTAGAGTTATTGAAGGTATCACAAGAGCAACTATAGATATGCATTGTGAAGATGTAGGATATAAAGTTTGTAGAAAAGATCCTATGATTAATCAATTTAGAACAACAATGAGATTATATCAGGCTAAACGTGTGAAGTTTAGAGAAATAAACAAAATATACAAAAAAGTAAAAAAATGGAAATATAAACCTGATATTGATAAACTTTTAGTTGTTCAAAAAGGTGTGAGTAGACAATATCTTCCAGAAGAGAGTCGTGGATATATACGTAAAATTATATCTTTAGCTATGATGAATAATAGTGATTTTTTAATTAAAGATGAAAATACACATCTTTTAAACAGAGGTATTAGTGACCCTATTGCTAGTATTGATGTAAAAGGTGGAGTTTTATTAAGAAATGTAGCTGAAGTAATTGGAATCAATAAAAAGAAACTAAAAGAATTAAATCAACATATCAAAAGAGATCTTTTACCTTTGGATGATGATACATACAGACTATATATCCCTTATTCCAAACTATCAAGATATAATTTAAATAAGGGTAATTTAAAATCAACGCAATATGAAATATATAGAGTAAAAAGAGGGGATACTTTAGCTTCTATTGGTAGAGAATTTAAACTTGGATATAAAGTTATTAAAAGACACAATAATATGAAAAGTAATCTTTTAAAAATTAAACAAGAGCTAATGATTCCTATTGATCCAGATGTGTATAAAAGACCAATCAATTATATAGTTAAAGTAGGAGATACTTTAGGAAGAATTGCATCAAATCATAAAATTGCTTTTAAAAAATTAATGAAAGATAATAACTTAAAGACAAGTATGATTCATATAGGAGATAAACTTGTTATTAAATTTAAATAAAAAACTTTTTCTTTTAGCTCTTGTTGTAGCTATTTTTACTGGATGTAGCAACAGATATAGTTACACAAATAAAAGTTATCATTCAAGTACAAAATACAAAAGTAACAATTACAATAAAAGAGTTTATAAAAAGACTCGTAGTACTCATACTGCTCATAGTACACAAGGCTCAAATAATCAAACTACTATAACAAGTACGGGAAAAATACGAAATAGTAAAGCGATGCATCGAGCTACTATGCGTCCATATGAAGTATTTGGAAAAAAATACTATCCTACAGTTGCACGTATCAATGATAAGTTTAATGGAATTGCATCATGGTATGGTCCTAAATTTCATGCAAAAAAAACAAGTAATGGTGAAATCTATAATATGTATGCAGAGACAGCAGCACATAAAACTTTACCTATGAATACTATAGTTAAAGTTTATAATGTAGAAAATGGAAAATCTACAGTTGTTCGTATAAATGATAGAGGACCATTTGTTGCTGGAAGAATTATCGATTTATCAAATAAAGCTGCACATGCAATTGATATGGTAAAAAAAGGTACGGCAAAAGTAAAATTAACTGTATTAGGTTTTAATGGAAAAATTGCGACTACATTAGCTGAAAAAAATGAAGTGAGAACTGTATCAAATTATTATGTACAAGTTGGAGTGTTTTCAAAAATCGAGGGTGCAAATATAACAAAAAGAAAATTTGAAATGATTTTAGAAAAAGATTATAAAGTTATTTTAAAAGATGGAAAACTTGATGATAAAGAGATTAAAAGAGTTTGGATAAGTGGTTTTAGAAGTGAACAAGAAGCACAAGATTTTAAAGAAACAAATAATCTTCAAAGAGCTATGGTTATAGCTCAATAAGGACACAATATGCAAGAATTAAATAGAGTTACAAAAGAAACAAATATAACTTGTACCTTAGATATTAATGGTACAGGAAAATCTGATATTAAAACAGGAATAGGTTTTTTTGACCATATGTTAGAGGCATTGACTAAACACAGTGCTATTGATTTAACATTAAACTGTGATGGTGATTTACATGTTGATTATCACCATAGTGTTGAAGATTGTGGTATCGTAATAGGTCAACTATTAAAAAAAGCAATATTTCCTATTGCTAATGTTGAAAGATATGGAAATGCTACAGTTGTGATGGATGAAGCAAGTGTAACTTGTGCAATGGATTTAAGTAATAGACCATTTTTAGTATATGAACTAGATGTAGTTGAAAAAGTTGGAACATTTGATGTTGAATTAGTTGAAGAGTTTTTTCATGCTTTAGTTATGAATAGTGGAATTACTGCTCATATTATTCAAGATAGAGGACGAAACAAACACCATATTATAGAAGCGGCATTTAAATCATTTGCAGTAGCATTACGACGTGCATTAATAGAAAATAAAAAACTAGGTGTACCTAGTACTAAAGGTGTACTGTAATTTATGATAGAATTATTAGTTTTAGATGTTGATGGGACATTAACAGATGGAAAAATTATTTATACATCAAACGGAGATGAGTTAAAAAATTTCGATGTAAAAGATGGTCTTGCGATTGCGTCATGGACAAAAACATTGAAGAAACAAGTTGCTATTATCACTGGAAGAAAATCTAAACTTGTAGAAAATAGAGCTAAAGAATTAGGCATTACTCATTTATATCAAGGGGTACATAATAAAGATGAAGTATTAGCAAATATTCTGGAAGAAGAAAATTTAACTTGGGAACAAACTGCTGGTATTGGTGATGATTTAAACGATTATAAAATGTTAAATAAAGTAGGCCTTTCTTTTGCAGTTGGTGATGCTGTTGAAGATATTAAAGAGTTGTCAAATGTTGTATGTACTAAAAATGGCGGTTATGGTGCAGTCAGAGAGATGATTGAATATATACTAAACCACGATGAACAAAAGAAGTTGAAAGATTTATGGGTATAAGTAAATTTATGATTTTATTAATCATATTTACAATGACTTTTCTTTTTATAGATAAAGAACAAAAAGAACAAAAAGTAAAAAAAGAGCTCAAACCAACGGTGAGTTTTTATGATTCTATTATGTATGAAATCACAGATTTAAATGTAAAACAGATTGTAAAATCGAAACAAGCAGATATTTATAATAACAAAGAAGAATTAACCGATGCCACGATTGTAGTGAAATCTGATAAAAATAGTTATGATACAAATATTGCAAGTAGTAATAGTATGATAAAAATTGGTGATGATGTTTATTTAAAGAAAAATGTAAATTTGCAACTTTCAGATGGAACAAATGTAAAAACCGAACAATTAGATTATAATTTAAAAAGTAAAATAGCAACAAACAATACAGATTTTATGATGATACGAGAGACAGATACTTTTAAAGGTAAAGGTCTCTATTTAGATTCTATTAAAGAACATATAAAATCTGAAAATACAAAATTTAGAATGAAGGTAGAAAATAATGAATAAATTGTTAATAGTAAAGATATTTACACTTTTGTTATTAAGCATAACATTATTAAACGGTGAAGAAAATTATTTAAATATAGATGCAAAACATTTTGAGGCAAATAAACAAAAAAATATTTTATATTTTAATGGTGATGTAAAAATGACTAAAAATAAAGATATATTATTGTGTCAAAAATTAGTTATAAATACAGAAGCTTCACCTACTGATCCTACAAAACAAATACCAAAAGATTATAAAGCTACAGGTGATGTCTCTTTTATTTTATATACAGCGGATAATGTTTTAAAAGGAAAAGGTGATGTTGTTTTTTATTATCCAAATGAAAAAAAATATATAATCATTGGAAATGGTTTTTTAGAAAATACTAAAGAAGGTAAAAAAATCATTGCAGAAAAAATTTATATAGATGAATTAACAGGTCGTACAAAAATAGATGGTGGAAAAAACAAACCTATAAAATTTAGATTGCGATTAAATGAAACAACAGATACAAAGAAGGAAAAATAGTGAAAAATCTAAAAATAGTAAATGCAGAGTTTATGACTTCTGCCCAAAAACTCGATGATTCTCCCTCTCCTGATAAAGCAGAAATAGCTTTTTTGGGACGAAGTAATGTAGGTAAAAGTTCTTTATTAAACTCTTTAACAAAAAGAAAATCATTAGCAAAATCATCATCTACGCCAGGTAAAACACAGTTGATAAATTATTTTGATGTTACATTTAAAGATTATGCCGAAGAAGGATCAAATTATTATGCAAGATTTGTCGACTTACCAGGTTTTGGATATGCGAAAGTATCTAAATCATTAAAGAAAAATTGGCATCAAAATCTTACCGACTTTTTAGAACAACGCCCATCTTTACAAATATTTGTACATCTTATTGACTCAAGACATTCTACTCTTGATATTGATAAAAGTGTTGATGAGTTTTTAAAACATATTAAACGTGGAGATCAAATTATAATTAATGCTTTTACAAAAATAGATAAATTAAAACAAACAGATATTCAGAAACTCAAAAGAGAATATCCAGATGGTATATTTATAAGTAATCTAAAAAATAAAGGTATCGATAAATTAGAGAAAAAAATATCTACATACTTATTTGGTGAGTAAATTGGATAAATTAGAGTTTTTTAAACCAGATGTATTAGATATAGATGAGATGCAAAAACTGGTATATGATGATGTTGAAAATGGTAATATTTTAGATCGTAATAGTAACGAAATGGCGACTACTATCCGATCTTACACAGCGGTTAAATTGGATGATCAAATAGTTGGTTTTGTTGCTGTTCATATACATACAACGACTTTGGCTGAAATTAGAAGTATTGTAGTTCAAAAAGAGTTTCGTGGAAAAAGTATTGCTAAACTTTTAATAGAAAAAGCTATTTTCGAAGCAAAAAGTATCAACTTAAATAAACTGCTTGTACTGACATACAAAAAAGAACTATTTGAGTATTTTGGTTTTGAAGTGATACAAAAAGAATCTTTACCAGATACCAAAATATGGGCTGATTGTATTAAATGTAAACATTTCCCTATTTGTGATGAGATTGCATTAACTTTAGATATCTAAAAGTCTATTTGTTACGAATAAACTTTTAGTTTAGGTAGTGACTTTTATCTTTGGTAATAAGTTACTATCGAACTTTTTTCAACAGTATGTTGATTTAACATATATCCAACAACAGCAGAACTTGTATTTTTATTTAATCCTAGTGTCTTTACGTCAAGAGCATATACTGTTGTAACATAAGTATGAAATCCATCACCTTTAGGTGGACATGAACCTCCAAATTCATTTGAACCGTAGTCCGATTTTCCTTGAATAGTTCCTTTTGGAAGATTGTTTAATTTACTGGCATTTGATATTAATTCATTTGTATTACTTGGTATATCAAATACAACCCAATGCCACCATCCACTACCCGTTGGTGCATCAGGATCATACATAGTGATAGCAAAACTTTTTGTACCTTTTGGTACATTTTTCCAAGAAAGCTGTGGAGATATATTTTTCCCTTGACATCCAAATCCCTTAAAAACTTGATTTTCTGTCATCTGTCCTTTCATGTCTGTACTTGATAGGGTTAACCCTTTAGCAAATAATGTATTACTGAATAGTGCAATACAACTTATTATTAATATATTTTTTAATGTTGATTTCATTCTCTTCCTTTTGATTAAGATAGAGGTATTTTATAAGAAAGTACAAATAATAAGTACAAGAAAAGTTACATATTCTGTCGGAATTCTTTTGGTGTTTGATTATATTGTTTTTTGAATTGAGAAATAAACCATGATACAGTTGCGTATCCACATTCTGTTGATATATCTGTAATGGTTTTATTTGTATTTTTAAGCATTAAAGTTGCTTTTTGTAATCTTCTTATATCAAGCCAAACCTTTGGAGTTAGGTTATACTGTTTTGTAATATATCTTCTTATTTGGGCTTCTGAAAGTCTTGTAAGTTTACACATATCACTTAGTGTTTGAATTAAATCTAGATTAGACTCTAAAATGTATTTGATTCTATCTTGGCTTTTTGAAGTTATCTCATTAATAAACGAAGAAAATAAATTTGGATTGAGTCTTAATGAATGTAAAAAAATCTCTTCAACTTTTAATTTAAGAAGATTTGTATCTAACTCTTGATTTATATAGTCTTGAAATAATTGTACATTTGTATTTAATAATGTATTTTTTTTGTAATTGAGTTTTACTATACTATTATTTTCTTTTGTGTCAATAGATATTTTATACTTTAAAAGTGTATTAAAGATATATTTATCATCAAAATAAATTATAAGAGCTTTATAGTTGGAATTGTTAACTATCCGTTCGCTCATAAAATAATTATCTTGGGTTAAGAAACAAATATCACCTGCATTGATATTTATATTTGAATTTTCTAAATGTATTATTTTAGAACCATCAATTAAAATAATCATACAATGCATTACAGTTCTTACTGAAATAAAATCGCTTTTATTTTTATTTGTATAATTAAAACAAAGTAATTCATCAATTTCTGTGAATTTTGTAGTGGTATCTTCTAAAAAAAAGTTGGGGAGTATATGTGTCAAGTTTTGATGCTTTTTAAAGATAATAAATCATCAATAACAGTTTGACGATTTGTTATCTCTAGTTTTTTACAAGCACTACTCATCGCTTCATCTTCTCCCACTATATAACACATATTTTTAGCTCGTGTGATAGCTGTATAAAGTAGTTTTGTATTATGCATAATAAAATGTGAAAATGACATAGGTATAAGTGCCGTATCATATTCCATACCTTGTGTTTTATGGATAGTTAAACAGTATGCAAGCGATATTAGATTATCGAGTGTTTCAAAGTCATAAAATACTACCATATCATCATTTGGGTAAAGTACTATAAGTTTTGATTTTTCATGATCCACTTTTATTATCATCCCCAATTGTCCATTAAATACTCTTTTATCTACAAAATCAGGACTACCTGTTTTATAGAGTTTCATACTTTGTGCTTTCATATTTTCATTTTTGATATGGATAACTTTATCAGCTAGTTTATACTCATATATCTTTTTTTGAATCCCTTGAGAATTGGTTTTATTGATAAGTTTTTGTAGATTTATATTTAAATTTTCTACGCCTAAAGTTCCATTTTTAATAGGGGTTATCACTTGAAATTGAGTCAAAAAAGATGCTATTTCTTTATTTTTAATATAGGTATACATAGGTTCTATATATTGAGAAGCAATATTAAGTATATTATGTAAAATCTTGAAGTTATTATCATTTCTTAATACATTGACTTCATAGTCACTTAATATTGCTTTTTGCGCATAATAGTTAGGTATCGAAGCATCTATAAATTTAAAGTCTTCATAGTCATCTTTAAACTCAGGAACTTTCCCTTTTCGTATCTCATTTGCAATAGTTGCTATTGCCTGTAATTCATTTTGACGGTAGATTTTTGTAAGTTTACAAATAGGAGCAAGATTATATTTAATGGCATCTCTTAATATATCTCCAGCTCCAATAGCAGGCAACTGTCCATCATCGCCCACAATAATAAGTGTGGTGTCTGGGTCTATTTTGGATAACACTTTATAAAACGTCACACTATTTACCATACTTGATTCATCAATTAAAATAACTTTATAGTCAAAGTAGTCTTTATCTGTATTATCGATTTTTACTAGGGATGACTGTATAGTACTACTCTTGTATCCAGTAGTATCAGAAATCCTCTGTGAGGCGATTCCACTCAAAGCCATACAATGTATATCATCATATGGAACTATCTCTTCTAGAAGGTTTAAAATAGCTTTACTTGATGTAGATTTACCAGTTCCCGCATAACCAATAAGTAATATTGTATTTTCACCATTATTGATGAGTTCAACTGCTTTTTGTTGTTCTGTACTCAAAATAAAACCTAGAGTTTTTTCTTTTTGTTTAATATACTTTTCAAAATCACTGATGATTTTTTTATTATGATTATGGATTTTTCTATTTTCAAAAAATTCTAATATTTTAGTTTCACAATTGAAGTAAATACTTGGTGCATATTTCTCTTTAACTGTTTCATGAATTTCATCTTTTGATAAAAGAGCTATAACGGCTTCTTCATAAAGAGTATGCTGATCTCTAAAATTTAATGCATCATCTAAAAGTGAAAATAGTTGAGTTTTTGATATAGAACTATTTCCATTAGATTCACAAAATTCTCGTAAAGTATAGTTCATACAAGCAGATATACGAAAGTTACTCAACTTATCAATACCAAGTTTTGTTCCTATCTCATCAGCTCTTTTAAATCCTATCCCTTTTATAGAAGTAAGTAAATATGGGTTTTCTTTGATTTTTTCAATAAGGTTATCAACTTCTCCAAAAGACTGATAGATTTTATTTATAAGGTTACTTGTAACTCCAAACTGTGCCAAGAAACTTCCTAGTTCTCTAAGGTGTTTAAATTTATTCCATGACATAACTATTTGCGTGAGTTTTTTTTCTTTTATTCCCTTAAATTCTAAAAGTTTTGCTGGAGTATTATCTAAAATATCGCATAGTTCATCTTCTGTATACTTTTGTGTTAACTCATGAGCAATATTTTTTGTGATGCCTTTTACTATTTTTGTTAAAAAGAAAAATATCTCTGCTTCTTTGAGTTCGAGTGATGTAAATACAAACTGAACACCATATTTTTTATGAGTATTCCAAATACCAGTTATGAGTATCTCTTCCCCTACGAGTTTATTTAAATCTGTATCAAAATACTGACCACAAATCTTTTGGTCATTTTCAAGTACTGCTATGTAGTATTTATTTTCTTCATTGTAAAAGAGTACTTTTTTGAGTGTTCCTGAGAGTTTGAATGATTCGTTAGGATTTGGCATCGAGTTATCTGGCATTTATCTACTTTATTTTTATTGGTTGGATTATATCAAAATAAAGAAAATCTTTACTTATACTTTTAAAACTCTAAATTAGATATACTATTGTAAATAAAAGGAGATTCTATGAAATTATCGGATGATATAAAACAAATGAATATGACTGATAAGTTTATCATTTTAGAACAACTTTGGGATGATATGAGTAAAAATGTTGAAGATTATAGATTTACTCCTCAATGGCATTTAGATGAATTAAAGAAAATTGAGAAAAAAGAAAATGAATGTGCATTAAATTTTAGTGATTTTGAAGATGTAAAAAAAAGACTAAAACAACAAAAATAAAATGAAAATTGTATTAACTAAAGATGCTGAAAGTCACCTATATAATGGAATGAATTTTTATGAATCACAAAAAGAGGGTTTAGGCAATTATTTTCTAGATTCTATCGCATCAGACATAGAATCTCTACAAATATTTCACGGAATACATGTTAAGATAAATAACTATCATAGACTTTTGTCTAAACGATTTCCTTATGCTATTTATTATAAATATGATGATAGAACAATTTATATTTATGCAATTTTGGATTGCAGACAAAAACCAACTAAAAACTTAGTTGATTAATCGATAATTACAAAATAGCTTATTTAGTATCCATCATTAAACTTTTTATGTTTATGTTTATCTTTTTTATATCTATTGTTATTTTTGAGTTTTGCTAAAAGATTTGCTTGTTTGAGTATAGATGCTTTTTCATTTTCAAAATCATGTTTTTCAGTAGAATACTCATCTTCTTCATTGATCGTATGTGTATCGATACATTGCATGATATGTAATGTAAGATTTCTAACTGCAAGCGGGTACTCACTATAAAGATCGCAGGATTTTGTTTTTTGGAGTTCATTAAAAGCTTTTATAGTAGCTTTTTTGAATAACTCTTTATCAAAGTTATCATACTTCAATAAAGAGATTGCTTTTGTTACAAATTTTTCTAAAACTCTTATATATCTAAGACGTATTGTTTTTTCGTTTACTTCTTTTATCATCGTTTGCTATATTCCTTCATGGCTTCGTTGTACTCTGACCATTACGGTTCCATTTCTAAAAAAGTGAAACTGTTCACTTTTTTTGCGAAATTCATGTTCTATAGTCTGCATTGATTTTAACATACTCATACCCAAGGTCACAACCCCAAGCTGTAAATGTTTGGGAACCTACACCTAAATCACAAGTGATTTTAAATCCTTCATTTTCTAAAACTTTTCCAGCTTTTTCTTCTGTCTCAGGAGTAAAACAAAGTTCACCTTTGTTATATACGATAACATCATTATATGATATCACTAAAGAGTTTTCATCACAAGTTACTCGACTAGCTCCAATCGTAGATGCGATTCGTCCAAAGTTTGGATCTTCACCAAATAGCGCAGTTTTTACTAATAAAGAGTTTGATAATGCTTTTGCAGCTATCTCTGCTTCTTCAACAGAAAATGCATTATTAACTTCAAAGGCCACTGCTTTTTTAGCTCCTTCTCCATCAGCTACCATAAGCATAGCCATATCATGCATCACTAATCGTAAAGCCTCTTGAAATGCTGTTTTATCATATGTATTTGATGCACCATTTGAAAGTAACATTACAGTATCATTTGTTGATGTGTCTCCATCAACTGAGATAGCATTAAAAGTTGTTTTTGAATTTACTTCAAGTAACTCTTTCATATCTGCTTTTGGTACATTTGCATCTGTACAAATAAAACATAACATTGTTGCAAGATTTGGATTTATCATCCCAGCACCTTTTGCAACGGCTCCTATTTTAAAAGTATTTCCATCTTCTAGTTTTACTTCATAGAAACATTTTTTAGCATAGGCATCTGTAGTCATGATTGCTTCTGATAAGTTTTTACCATTTTTACTTTCAAGATTAAATGAGTTAGCTCCAGCTATTAGTTTATCCACTGGTAAAGGATTACCAATAACTCCCGTTGAACTCATGATAGGGTTTGTTACTTTATAGTTCAATGAATCAAAAAGTGTATTGATATCATCAATCCCTTTTTGTCCTGTCATTGCATTTGCATTTTTAGAATTAATAAGTACAAAGTTTGTTTTAAAATCGTTAGAATACATTTGATAGTGTTTTAGTGGTGCTGCTTGAAACTTATTTAATGTAAATACCGATTCAACTTCACATAGTCTATCACTATAAATAAATCCCATATCTAAAGCATCATTTGCTTTTAATCCAGCACTAATACCATCACAGTAAAAACCATCGATATCACTGATTGTTCCTTTTATTGGGAAAATACTAAACATAAATTTTATCCTTCTTATTCATCATCTCTATATAATCTGGTCGTATGGTATCGTTTACAAGTTGTTTCGCTTTTGCAATTCCCTCTTGATTTCCTACAACTAAAAGCTTACACCCTTTAGTTACTTTTGTAGAACTTCTTGGAGTTTGTAAAAAATTACCATTTGCTTCAGTAATACCGATTATACTTACTTTTAATTTGTCTCTTAAATGAGCATCTTTTATCTCTTGGTCTATAAACCAACTATTGTCATCTACAAAAATCTCTTCCATATCTATAGGAGTATCTTTTTTGTATAGGAACTCTTCTAAAACATTTTCCATATCAGGACGAATAGCCATAGCACTAACTCTTTTAGCCATAAGTTCAGGAGGGGCAACTACTTTATTTGCACCAAGTTTTTTTAATCTCTCTATATCTTTTTGTGATTCTGCATTACAAATGATTAGATAAGGATTATTTCTTCCTAACTCTTTTTCATATAGTCTTACTGATGCAATAATTGTAATACTATCTGCAATATTTTTAGATAAAGAGATAACACCCTTAGCACTAGAAAGATGTGCTTTTAAAAATGCTTTTTCTGTATATGTTTCCTCTTTTATAAAATAAGGATAGTTATATTTATGTGCAATTTGCTCCATATCTTCTCTTGGATCAACAATTACAAAAGGAATGTGGTTTTGTTTAAATTGATCAGCTAATTGAATACTATATTCATTATGATTAAATATAACAAAGTGATTTCTTAATCGTGCAATTTTATATAACATATCTCGTTCCTTATATAAATCTAAAAATTTACCTTTTACCAATACTTGAATTAGTGCTGTAATTGATAGTGTAAATATCAAAAAACCAAAAATAATAAGAGTAATAGTAAAGAGTCTTCCTGCTTGTGAAATTTCATTAATTTCACCAAAACCAACTGTAGTAAACGTAATACCAGTTTGATATATAGCATCCAATATTGGAAAATCATCAATTATCATGTACCCAACGGTACCAATTATCATAATAAGTTGTAAAAGTATTAGAGGGAGTCTAAAGTGTTTGAATTGAGAGTAAATCTCTTTATCTAAGCTAAACTCTGGTTTGGTAACTTGATATTCCCAACCCAGAGCTTTTTTGATGTCTCTTATGTTTATCATAAAAACATCTTAATTAAATTATGAATTCTTTTTAAGAGTTCTAAGTTCTTTAGCAGAAATTTTAATCTTTCTTGTTGTTCCATCTTCTAAACTGATTCTAACTGTTCTTAAATTTGGTAAAAACTTTCTTTTTGTTCTGTTTTTAGCGTGACTTACATTGTTCCCAGACATTGGGCCTTTTCCAGATAGCATACATCTTCTT
>Ga0193964_1000132_pt1 | contig 36660 bp, 28 predicted proteins | sample FB_7_MG_FD_140323 | JGI IMG/M metagenome (GOLD analysis project Ga0193964, IMG submission 140323) | Microbial mat bacterial communities from the Broadkill River, Lewes, Delaware, United States - FB_7_MG | ecosystem: Environmental > Aquatic > Freshwater > River > Microbial mats | place: USA... | reverse complement strand
CTGTAGTTTTAAGAGATACATTAGCAATATCATTCATATTAACTGACTTGTCCTCAGTATCAACCTCAAGAGTATTGATATTCATCTTAGAGTTCATACCAGTAATCATACAACGAACCTCATTCGATCCGTTACGAAGAACATATTTACCTCTCAACTGCATTGGTCTTTCATTAAACCAGCACATCATGATATCAAGCTCTTTAGTAACACGAGGAAGATTATCTGTAGGCACAATCATATCCCCACGAGAGATATCAATCTCATCTTCAAGACAAATTGTAACTGATTCTCCAGACTTAGCTTCATTCAATGATTCTTCAAAAACATCAATGCTTTTAATCTTAGTTGTTAACATAGAAGGAAGAACTGTTACATTCTCTCCAGATGTAAACGTACCACCTGCAACTCTACCGGCATAACCTCTATAGTCAGGATGCTCAGCAGTCTGAGGACGGATAACATATTGAACTGGGAAACGAGCATTATCTAAAGTATTAGTCTCTTCAATTGACACTGTTTCCAGTAGATTCAAAAAAGTAGAACCTTCAAACCATGCAAGGTTCTCAGAAGCTTCAACAACATTATCACCTAACTTAGCACTAATAGGGATAATATCGATATTATTAGCCTCAACCTTTTTAGCAAGATTCTCAATATCTGTCTTAATTGCATTAAAAGCCTCCTGAGAATAATCAACAAGATCCATCTTATTAACACAGAAAAGGATACTCTTCATATTAAGAAGAGAAGCAATATATGTATGACGAATAGTTTGTTCAATTACACCATTACGAGCATCAACAAGAATAACAGCAACATCAGCAGTAGACGCACCAGTCACCATATTACGAGTATATTGAATATGCCCTGGAGTATCAGCAATAATAAATTTACGCTTAGGAGTTGAGAAATAACGATAAGCAACATCAATAGTAATACCTTGCTCACGCTCAGCTCTCAATCCATCAGTAAGAAGAGCCAAATCAACCTCTCCGTCACCTCTACGCTTTGACGATTCAGTTATATGTTCCATCTGGTCTTCGAAGATAGACTTACTATCGTATAGCAAACGACCGATAAGAGTACTCTTTCCATCATCAACACTACCTGCAGTAGTAAATCGTAAAAGACCTATTTCTGGTTTTGTATTTTCCATAATTCTAAATTCTTAAAAGTAACCTTCTTTCTTTCTATCTTCCATAGCCGCTTCCGAACGCTTATCATCAGCACGTCCACCTCTCTCAGTAATACGAGAAGCTGCAATTTCTGTAACAATCTCTTCAAGACTATTAGCAGTAGAAAGAGTAACACCTGTACAAGTAATATCCCCAATAGTACGACAACGTACATCCATCTCTACCACTTCCTCATCATCTTTCAACTCCATGAAAGAAGCATGAGCTAACCACGATCCGTTACGTTTAAATACATCACGACGGTGAGTATAATAAAGACTAGGTAATTCGATATTCTCCTGCATAATATATTGCCAAACATCAAGCTCTGTCCAGTTACTTATAGGGAAAACACGGAAGTTCTCTCCCATATTCATACGACCATTAAAGATATTCCACAATTCAGGACGTTGGTTCTTAGGATCCCACTGACCGAAGTCATCTCTATGAGAGAAAAAACGCTCTTTTGCTCTTGCCTTCTCCTCATCTCTACGACCACCACCTATAGCAGCATCACATTTCAACGACTCCAAGCCATCAAGAAGAGTAACAATCTGTAGTTTATTTCTACTAGCATTAATACCTTTCTCCTCAACACACTTACCTTCGTCGATAGAATCTTGTACGTATTTAACAATCAGTTCACAACCAAGCTCTTTAGCAAGGTTATCTCTATAATCAAGAGTCTCCTGGAAGTTATGACCAGTATCTATATGAAGAAGTGGAAAAGGAATTTTACCAGGCCAGAAAGCTTTCTTAGCTAAATGAACCAACAAAATAGAATCCTTACCGCCTGAAAAAAGCAAAGCAGGACGCTCAAACTGAGCAGCTATTTCACGCATAATGAAGATAGCCTCATTCTCCAACTCCTTAAGATGTTTACTATTTATTTCTAATGCACTCATTATATGTAATTATGAATTTATTATTTCTGCAAAGATACTATTTTCCGTGAGTATGAAGACCACACTCTTTACCTGAATTATCTTCCCACCACCAACGGCCAGCTCTGAAATCATCGCCAGGCTTAACAGCTCTGGTACAAGGAGCACAACCAATACTAATGAAACCTTGATCGTGAAGAGAATTATAAGGGACATTATTATCCTTAAGATATTTCATAACATCCTCAAGAGTCCAATCGAAAAGAGGATTAACCTTAATAAGACCATATCCGTGATCTTCCTCAAGCATCTCCATATCAGTTCTACCAGTTGACTGATCGGCACGAATACCTGTAACCCAACACTCATTACCACTCAAAGCTCTTCTTAATGGCTCAACCTTACGAATGTTACAACACTCTTTTCTATTCTCTATAGAATTATAGAAACTATAAGGGCCCTTCTTAGAAAGAAGATTCTGAACGGCCTCTGTATCAGGATAGAAAATCTCAATATCTCTATTATACTTATCTCTAGTCGCACTAAAAACCTTATAGGTCTGCTCAAAAAGACGACCAGTATCAAGGCTCACAACCTTAATATCTATATCATTACGGAAAATCATATCAGTTATCACCTGATCTTCAATACCGAAACTTGTAGTAAAAACCATTTTATCTGGAAACTCACTAGCCACTGCTTTTAAAGCTTCAACTAGAGAAAGAGAATGAATCTTCTCATTAAGATCTTGAATATTCATTATGTAGTTGTTATTGAATGTGTGTTATAATTAATTACGAAATCTTTATTCGCTTAAGAACCTTATATCTATAAATGTTATATTTTCTTAAATATACTCTCATCTTACCCCACTTAACAGTATTCCATGCACGCTCGTGAAAGAAATATAGAACCATTTTAATAACCGCCTCAGCAGATGCCACACCAGTAGCCTTCTGTGTTGCGTATGGATCATCGATGAATATATAGTAAGTTAAAAGAAATGTTGTACAAGAAGCTATTACCCTCCAAGTAATTGCCTTAGCAATACTTTTCATCGGTCTATCTCTAACCTCTGACAACTCTTTTATTTCCTCTTTTTTCTTGCTCATATTTACCTATTTGAATAATTAACAAATATAAGAAAAAGTAAGATTCACTTCATTCGTTTTTTTACGCTACTACCAATGGGTATTTATGCTTATTGGTTAAACTTTGATAGTTAAGATTATGATTTTTAATATTTTTTAATACATTTGCATCATTAAATGAGCGTTCATTCATTAAGATATTAATAACATATGGCAAGAATAGTTGACGAAAGCAAATTAGAAAGAGTACATGATGCCGCAATGAGCTTAATTGTTCAGAAGGGATATGGAGGTGCATCAATCTCATCTATTGCTAAGGAAGCACAAGTATCAGAAGGATATTTATACAGATTTTATCTAGGAAAAGAAGAACTAGTTAACGTGCTTCTAAACGCTAAGATAAAAGAGATAAGTGATATAATTGAATCATGTCTGGACAAGCATGAAGAAGCTACTGTAGTAATAAATAAACTATTATTATCACTTTGCTCGGTGGGACTTCATAATCCAAATCAGATTAAATTTTTATATGTAATGCTAGGGTCTTACAACTTCTCTATTTCAGACAAGATAAAAACCTTACTTCTAGAAATCTGTACGAGGATGAAGAATCTTGCCGAAGAACAAAACGTTGTACAGAAAAATATGGAATTAGACCATTTCTTTAATATGGTTATCATATACCCTGTACAATACATGAACCTACGCATAAAAGAATTCACACGACCAGGCGGTTTCACAGAAAAGGACAGAGACTCATTAATTGAATTTGTAATGAAATCTTTATCTTAAAAAAGTAAATTAATCAAGGAAATGAAAATACGTATTTTAAGTTTAATTTGTTTGTATATACTAGCCACAAATGTAGCATACTCACAAACAGAGAAAATAACTTTAACCTTTGAAGATGCTCTAAATATGAGCTATAAAAACAATAGTATCTTCAAACAGAATGAACTACTAATTAAAGAGAAAAAAGAAGAAAGAAAGGCCGCCCTTGGTCTATATTTACCACAGGTAAGCTTAAGTGCTAACTACGTATATATGGAGAAAGATTTGCACTTAGATTTATCACCAGTTAGAGATGCAATAACTCCTTTATACGACGTTCTTAGTAACTATGGTAACTTCTCAGGAGCAACAATCCCAGGATTGCCTGGTAAGTATATTATCGATCCAACCACTGGTAAGCCAGCAATTAATCCTGCAACCGGAATGCCAATGGACTTCACTGGACTTGATGGAATAGCAACTGGTAAAATAAGAGAGCAAATTCAGGCAGGAAAACAAAAGGTAATAGCAGCAGAATGGGATCAGATGATTCAACAAAAAAGTCTTGCAACACTAAGCACTAATGTCATGTGGCCTCTATACGCTGGAGGTAAAATCAGAGCTGCAAATAAGGTTGCTAAATTATATCAGGCAGATGCAAATATTCAAGCAGAACAAAAGACATACAAGCATATAAATGAAATGGTTGAGCGTTACTACGGACTATGTCTTTCATACCAGGTAGAATTGGTTAGAGAAGAAGTATATAACGCTATGAAAAACCACCTTAATGATGCTGAGAAGATGTACAAAGGCGGACTGATTGCTAAAGTGCAATATCTGCACGCCAAAGTATATTACGATGATGCAGAAAGAGAATTAAAGAAATCGAAGAGACAAGTATCTGTAGTACAAAAAGGACTATGCAATTCATTAGGCATTGAAAACAATGCTAAAATTATACCTGTTTCAAAACTATTCTACTCTAAGAATATTGAAAGTCTTGACTTCTATAAGACAAGTGCAAAAGAAAATTCACCTATTCTTAAACTAGTAGAAAACAAGAAATCACTAGCAAAAGAGAAATTTAAAGTTGAACGTTCTGAATTACTACCATCTATAGCTGCAATGGGAATGTACGATGTGGCAAACAAAAACCTATCACACTATATGCCAGAATATATGGTGGGAGTAGGACTTAAATGGAATATCTTCGGAGGACAGAAAGCATACAGAAAAGCTAAGGCTGCTAAACTTACTATACAAAGAGTTGGTGAGATTAAAGAAAAATACAATTCAGATATAAATACTGGTATTACAAAATATTACGAGACTCTTCAGATGCATATTGAAGAACTAGAAGCACTAGAGTCTTCAATGAGTTTTGCAAATGAATACTACTCAGTTAGAGCTAAATCCTTTAAAGAAGGTATGGCAACATCAACAGAATTAGTTGATGCAAAACTTGCAGTAACAAAAGTTAAGATTGAACGTCTAAAAGTACTATACGACTTCGACGTATGTTTATCTAAACTATTGGAATTAAGTGGAATATCTAACGATTTCCTAAAAGTTCAAGCTAATCAAAGTACAATCAACGAAGAATATAAAAATTAAATAAGATGAAAAATAAGAATATAATTGTTGGCATATTGCTAGTAATCTTCTCAGCAATAATTATTTACACTCTAATAATATTATTAAGACCAAACACTATCGAATTACAAGGTGTTTGTGAAGCAAAACAAGTAAGAGTAGCATCTAAATTACTTGGACGAATTGATAATATCAATATTAAAAAAGGTGACAATGTAAAGAAAGGTGATTTTCTATTCTCTATAAACTCTCCTGAAGTTGATGCTAAAATGAAACAAGCACAGGCAGTAAAACAAGCAGCAGAGGCTCAACATTCAAAAGCAGAAAAAGGAGCAAGAAGTGAAGATATAAAGGCTGCATATAACACATATCTTAAAGCAAAAGCTGCTGCCGATTTCACTAGAAAAACATACGCAAGAATCATTAGCCTATATAATGACGGAGTTATCTCTGAACAAAAGAAAGACGAGATAGAAACAAAAAAGATTGCTGCAGTAAAAACTGAAGAAGCTGCAAAAGCTATCTGGGAAAAAGCAAAAAAGGGTGCAAGAACTGAAGATAAAGCAGCTGCTGGAGCTTTAGTAAAAAGAGCAGAAGCTGTTATTCAGGAAGTAGGAATATACGAGAATGAAAATCATATCTTAGCTCCTCTTAGCGGTGAAATTGCAAATATAATTGCAGAAGTAGGTGAGTTAATTCCAAATGGATATCCTGTAGTAACAATTGTAGATTTGAATGATATATGGTTTAGTTTCAACATAAAAGAAACATACATGAATAAATTCAAGAAAGGATCTACATTCAAAGCATTTATTCCTGGTATTCAAGAAGAAATTGAATTAAAAGTAACATACATTAGTCCTTTAGCTGAATTTGCAACATGGAAAGCAACAAAAACAGTTGGAGACTTTGATATAAAAACTTTTGAGATACAAGCAAGACCAGTTAAATACACAGAAGGACTTCGCCCTGGTATGTCAGCACTAACAACAATAAAATAAGCATCTTACAATGAATGCTATAGAAAAGATTTTTGTAAGGGAATTAAGAAGGATTCGCGAAAGTAAATCCCTTATGTTTGGCTGTATATATGGCCCCCTACTTTCATTTATTATTGTAATTGCCATCTTTCATAAAGGTACACCTACTGATTTACCCGTTGCAATAGTTGATCAGGATAACTCACTATTAAGCAATAAGATAAGTTCATGGATTGATGCCACCTCTATAGCTGAATCTACCTACAATCTTAAGGACCTAAGAGAAGCTAAAGTGTTAATGGAAGAAGGTAAAATTGATGCAATTGTATACATAGCTCCAGATTTTGAAAGAAATGTCGTAAAAGGTGTAAAACCTGAACTACCACTATTTCTTAATAATACAAACATTGTAAAAGGTAGCTTACTGTATAAGGGTATATTCACATGTTTATCTACAATAAAAGCAGGTGTTAAAATAACAACAAGAACCAAGCAGAAATACAGTAGAGCTGAACTCATGTCATCTGTTCAGCCAATTCCATTTGATGTACATTTATTATATAATCCTTATACATCATACATGTACTTTGTTGGAATGGCTATTATGGCAGTAATGCTAATTGCTTTTACACTTCTTACAAGCATATTTGCACTGGGAACAGAAATAAGATGGGGAACCAGCTACAAGTTAATGAAGATTACTAAAGACAGAGCACTTCCAGCTCTTGCAGGGAAAATGCTACCGTATACATTAATATTCATCATGCAGGCGCTTATCGCTGATGTATTGATGTTTATAATAATGGATTCTCCCTTACATGGCAGTTTGCTAACAATTATTATTTCACAAATAATACTGGTAATAACATATCAGGCTATAGCAATACTACTATTATCGATAACTGCTAATTTAAGATTATGCTTATCGCTTGGAGCTGCCTATACAATGATGGCACTATCATTCTCAGGACTGACATTTCCAACAATGGGTATGCCTATCTCTGCACAAGTATTCTCATACCTATTCCCATTCACTTTTTATTTGAAGATATTTATATCACAATCAATTAAAAACATTGACCTATCTGTCGCTTTATATGATTTACTACCAATGCTTATTTTTATTGGTATATCTATATTAACGGCTGGAAGAATGAAACAGATTTTCACAGAAGAGCGATTCTGGGGAAAGAGATAAATAGAAATCGAAATGAAATTTTTAAATACACTTAGAAGAATATTCTTCACCGAATTACGAACAATCTTTACTGATGGTGGAGCCATTTTATTATTTCTTGTTGCAAATTTTGCATACCCTGTAATTTATTCTGTGGCATACATGAACGAAGAGTTACATGATGTGCCTATATGTGTTGTTGATAGTGATAACACTGAAAGCAGTGAGAAGCTAATAAAATACATGGATGAAACTTCAGAGTTGAAAATTACTGCAACTGCAAACTCTGTATCAGAAGCAATGAAATTGTTTGATAAAGGTGAGGTTAATGCTGTTTTTAAGGTTCCTAAAAATTTCGAACAAAATATACTAACATCAGTTCAGGCTCCTGTAAGTTTATTTTGCGACGGTGCATATTTCCTGTTCTATAAATCAGCACAAAAAGCACTAATAAAAACAACAGGTAAAATGTCTGGGAATATTGAAGTTAAGAGACTTATGGAAAGAGGCTTCAATTATAATCAGGCAATAGATGCATCATCAACTATAGACATTAAGGTATTTCAAGAATACAACCAATCAGGAGGTTATGGTAGTTTTCTTATGCCAGGTATAATCTTTCTAATTCTACAACAGACCTTACTTATTGGAATTGGTCTATTAGGTGGAAGTATGAAAGAAAAGAACTATTTCAGATTTTATAAAGTCTTCGATAATAAAAAAGGAGGCATACAAGCTTTAATACTTGGTAAGTCTTTAGCCTACACAACGGTGTATTTATTCAACTTTGTACTAAGTCTGGTAATTCTGAATAACATCTTCGGTTTCCCAGAAAAGGGGCTATTCCTTAACCAGTTAGCACTTACAATTCCATATTTATTCACTGTATCATTCCTGGGATTAGCTGTATCAACTCTATTTAAGACAAGAGTTCACTCATTAATGTTCTTAGTCTTCTTATCACCACTACTTCTATTCATGTCAGGAGTTTCGTGGCCACTAGAAGCAATACCTATGACATTAAGGGCATTATTTTCCGTCTTCCCTAGTCAATTTGCTATACCAGCATTTTTACGATTAAAAATCATGGGTGTCGGACTGGAAAGAATAAGTTGGGAACTGTCAATTATACTAATACAAATGCTTATATATTTCTTGCTAGCTTGTTTTGCTTACAAAAAGGTTATACATAAAAAGTAATTTTGTACTTTTACGGTTTATAAGTGGTTTAAACTGTAAGATATATGAGTAAAACGAAAGAAAAACAACCAAGTAGATACAGACTTCAAGTAAGAATATTTTGGGCTATAGTAGTTGCAGGTATATTATCTGTATTTACAATGTTTTATGGAGTCTCTGAAGGTTGGTTTGGTTTCATGCCATCATTTGAAGAATTAGAGAACCCTAAAAGTGATTTAGCAACAGAGGTTATTTCTTCTGATAATGTTTTACTCGGTAAATACTACCATCAGAATAGAACATACATAACGTACGAAGAATTATCTCCTAATCTTGTAAATGCTCTAATTGCTACTGAAGATGTTAGATTCTACGATCACTCTGGTATCGATCTTAGGGGACTAGGACGTGTATTCAAGGGAGTTATCACAGGAAACACAAGCGCTGGAGGAGGTAGTACAATTACTCAACAGTTAGCTAAAATGCTCTTCCCTAGGGAAAGAAACCAAAACGCAATACAACTTGTATTCAGGAAATTCAGAGAGTGGGTTATTGCTGTCAAGCTTGAAAGAAGTTATACAAAAGAAGAAATCATCACGATGTACTTCAATAAGTTTGATTTCTTAAATCTTGCTGTTGGTATAAAATCTGCTTCTCAGATATATTTTAATACTACACCTGCGGAACTAACACAGGAACAAGCTGCTATGCTTGTAGGAATGGCTAAGAACCCTGCTTTATTCAATCCATTAAGAAGAAAAGAAAGAACTCGCAAGAGAAGAAATGTTGTATTATATCAGATGCAAAAATATGACTTTATTGATAGAGCAGCATACGACACTTTAAAACTAAAGCCACTAGAGCTTGACTTTGTTCGTTCAGACCATAAAGAAGGACTGGCTACATACTTTAGAGAGCATTTAAGGATGCTTATGACTGCACACAAACCAAAGAAGAAGAATTATCCTTCATGGGATAAGGGCAGATATTATTTAGATCTTGACCAATGGAACAATAACCCTTTATATGGTTGGTGTAATAAGAATTTTAAAACTGATGGTACCCCATATGATATTTATCGTGATGGGATAAGAATTATCACAACCCTTGACTCTCGATTACAACGATATGCTGAAGAAGCTGTAAAAGAGCATCTTGCCCTAAATTTACAGCCAGCCTTTGACAAGGAGAAAAACGATAAAGTACATCCTCCTTTCTCAAATGACTTGAATGAAGAAGAGGTTAAGCGTAACATCTTGCTTACAATGAGAAGAAGTGAGCGTTACAGGGTTATGAAAAAAGCGAAGAAAAGCGAAGATGAAATACTAGAAGCTTTTGACAAACCAGAAAAGATGAAAATCTTTACCTGGAAAGGTGTAAAAGACACAACAATGACTCCTAAAGATTCTATTTATTACTACAAAGGATTTTTCAGAGCAGGATTTATGTCAATGAATCCACACAATGGACATGTAAAAGCATATGTTGGTGGACCTGATTACACTCATTTCATGTATGATATGGTATCCAGAGGGAAAAGACAGGTTGGTTCTACCATAAAACCTATTCTGTATACATTAGCTATGGAAAACGGCTTAAGTCCATGTGATAAAGTCCCAAATGTACCACAAACATTTGTTCTTGGCGATGGAACACCATGGTCAGCTAAAAACTCATACAGAAAACGAGAAGGCGAAATGGTAACTCTAAAATGGGGACTTGCTCACTCTGTTAATAATATCTCAGGATGGGTTCTTAAACAATTCTCAGAAAAAGCAGTCGTTAAAATGGCTAAGAAAATGGGTATTAAATCGTATGTAGCACCTGTTCCATCTCTATTTCTTGGAACAGCAGAAATAACGCTTAGAGAAATGGTTGGTGCATACTCAACATTTGCTAATAAAGGACTTTATAACGAACCAATCATAGTTAGCCGCATTGAAGATAAATATGGTAATACCATTTCTGAATTTAAAGCTCCTGAAAGAGAAGTGATAAAGGAAAAGACTGCATATCAGATGCTTAAACTTCTTCAAGGAGTTGTAAGACAAGGAACTGGTATACGACTAAGATACAGATATAGGCTACTTAATGCCATAGGAGGTAAGACAGGTACTACACAAAATCACTCAGATGGATGGTTTATGGGTGTGACCCCTGATTTAGTATCAGGTGCCTGGGTAGGAGCAGAAGATAGAGCAATTCACTTTCAAACTATTAGATTAGGACAAGGTGCAAATATGGCTCTACCAATATGGGCTCTTTATATGAAGAAAGCGTATAATGACAAGACTCTGAATATAAGTAAAAGAGATTTTGATGTTCCAAGAGGTATGAATCCGACTATTGATTGTACAACTAAAGAGAACAACAAACAAAAAGAAGATACAGAAGAAGACGAAGAATTCTTTTAAACAATAAACTATATATAGATGAAAGTTAAAACAACATATGTATGTCAGAATTGCGGAATGCAATCACCTAAATGGGTAGGTAAATGTAGTGGATGTGGTGAATGGAATACCTATGTTGAAGAACTTGTTGAAAAGAAAAGCAATAAAAAACTTTCATCTTCCAGTAATGGTTCGTTGTCAAAACCTCTTAAGATTAGAGAAATTACAACTGAAAAACAAGAACGATTCAGCGCATGTAATAATGAGCTGAATAGAGTCCTTGGTGGTGGTATTGTTCCTGGTTCGCTAATACTAATTGGAGGTGAACCTGGCATTGGTAAATCAACTCTTGTACTTCAACTAGCACTTAAAATGAATAAAAACATTTTATATGTGTCAGGAGAGGAAAGTGTACAGCAAATTAAGCTCCGAGCTACCAGATTAGGTGAGAATGGCAGTGAATGCCTACTTGTTTCAGAGACTTCGCTTGAGAAAATACTACTACATTTAGAGAATGTCAAGCCAGACATACTTGTTGTCGATTCTATACAAACAATTGCCACAGAGTCTATTGAATCTGCGACTGGCAGCGTATCACAAATTAGAGAATGCACATCGCGTATTTTACGATATGCAAAGGAAAATGAAGTAGCTGTTTTACTCATCGGACACATCACAAAGGACGGTCATATCGCTGGACCAAAGATTCTGGAACACATGGTAGACACGGTTTTACAGTTTGAAGGTGATCAGAACTATATGTACAGAATATTAAGATCTGTAAAAAACAGATTTGGTTCTACTTCAGAGATTGGTATCTATGAGATGCAGAATTCAGGACTAAGAGAAGTGGAGAATCCATCAGAATTACTTCTCTCTGACCGCGACGATATGCTAAGCGGTGGTGCAGTTGCTGCAACAATAGAAGGAGCTCGACCAATTCTAATTGAAGTTCAGGCATTAGTTAGTAGTGCAGCATATGGAACACCACAGCGTTCTGCAACAGGATTTGACCTAAGAAGACTAAATATGCTACTTGCAGTACTTGAGAAAAGAGTTGGTTTCAGACTTGCAGTAAAAGACGTTTTCCTAAATATAGCTGGGGGAATAAAAGTAAACGATCCTGCTATCGACTTAGCAGTAGTAATGTCGGTACTATCATCTAATGTTGATATTGCAATACCTAGAAATATTTGTTTTGCCGGAGAAGTAGGATTATCTGGAGAGATTCGTTCAGTAAGTAAGATAGAACAACGAATTGTTGAAGCAGAAAAGCTAGGATTCAACACAATCTACATCCCTAAGAACAATCTAAAAGGTATTGATGCTAAGAAGTATAAGATTAATGTATACCAAGCAGGAAAAGTTGCAGAAGTATTCAAATCACTATTCTCATAAAAGAAAAAGAGACCGTCTAAACGGTCTCTCTAAATATTTTATAAATCGTAAAAAGCTTTAAAAGCCTTAACTACATAAGTCTGATCTAAAACACCTCCTGTTTCTCTCACAGAATGCATTCCCCACATTGGATTACCTATATCTACACCTCTTATATCCATCTGACTAAGAAGAATATTTCCTAAAGTAGAACCTCCTACCATATCAGAATGATTAACATACTTCTGACAAGGAACTCCTGCCTTCTCACAAATTGTTTCGAATACAGCTCCAGAATCACCATCAGTAATATACTTCTGATTAGCGTGAATCTTAATAACTGGTCCACCATTCATAATAGGATGATTTGTTGGATCGTGCTTTTCTGTATAATTAGGATGAAGAGCATGAGCCATATCTGCAGAAATCATAAACGAATGATGAAGAGCTCTGAAATAATCCTCAGTTGTATTTCCTAAAGAAAGATTAAGACGAACAAGAATATTCTTAAGTACAGGAGAACCAGCACCTTGCTTAGTTCCACTACCACACTCCTCATTATCGAAAATAGCTAATACCTTAGTAGCTTTACATTCTTTAGAATCAAGTAAAGCCTTCATTCCACCATGAGCCATAGCTAAATCATCAAGCTTACCACAAGAGATAAACTCTTCATTTAAGCCCATCAATCTTCCTTTCTCAAACTCATAAAGAGTAAGATCGAAATCAAGTATCTGATCCGCCTCTACTCCTAATTCCTTAGCAATAAGATTAACTAAGAAATTCTCCTTCTCAAACTTATCATTAATAGTCTGAACAACAGGAAGCATATCTTTCTGCTTACTTAAAGGATTTCCCTGATCGTTAACTGCTCTGTTAAAATGATAAGCTAAATGAGGAATGAATAGAATTGGTCTATCTATATTCAAAAACTTTGTATCTGGGAACAATGGATTATCGCTCTTAAGAACAACTCTACCCGCAATAGACAAAGGTCTGTCAAACCATGTATATAAAATAGGTCCGCCATATACCTCAGTATTCAATTTAAGATACTTTCCTTCAACAGTCATTTCAGGATTAGGCTTAATCTTGAATGTAGGTGAATCTGAGTGAGCACTTACAATTTTAAAACCCTCTTCAGCAAGGTTTCCAGTACCATGAACAAATGCAAAAAGAGAAGTATTATTCTTAGTAATAAAATACTTTCCACCTTCTTCTATTTTCCATGTTTCAGCTGGACAAAGATTAACGAAACCATTATCCAATAATATTTCCTTTACATTATTTATTGCATGGTATGGACTAGGACTTGCTCCGATAAAATCGACAAGCTCCTGAGCCAATAACTTTTCCTCTTTCATATTTATATTTTTAGATTATTTACTAGTCTGTCTTGTACAAACTTAGAAAATATATAACTATTAGACAATAATATACATACCCTTTTAATCAGTAATTTTACCGGTAATTATTTCAACACTATATGGTTGAAGTTCAACCAATAACTGTCCTTTTACAATGTCGAATCTACTACCAAAGAGAGCTTTAGCATCTGCATTTATAAAACTTGTATGCAACTCTATCTTTCTCTTTTTCAGAAACTTCGATCTATTAAAGATGACAATAGTAAACTCATCAAAATACTTACGGACATATGCATACGTTAGATTATCATTTCTAAGTGAAATATAACTACCATAAATAAGAGGTATATTGTTTCTTCTTAAATTTTCAATCTTCCCAAAATTAAACTCCTGACCAGTATACTGTTTATCTATCTTCTTGTCCTTTATATAGTATGTAGGTACTCCAGGTATAGTCATTAAGAATGTATTAAGTTGATTAATTCTATTCTGTAATCTTTTAATACTTCTCGGCTTCTTATAATCTACCAATTTAGCAGCTAAATCATTATTTAACGACACCAAAGACTTATACACAGGCATATAATTCCTCTCACCTGTATTTTGATTAATAAGTCGGTACGCCCCAAAATCATCAATTGAAGACACTACTGCACTATCCAATACATTATATGAGTGTTTCAAATATATAAACGTATTAACCGCCTTTTTGTACATCTTTAAATACTCTTCATCGCTATATAGTTCCTTAATATTGAAAGAAGTAATAGTAGTTGTATCAACATCTGCAACACTAGTTATAGCCTCTCCCCTATTAAGAGGCACACAAAACTCATTGGAAGCTCCATGCATATAATTAAAAGCATAAACCCGTAATACTGAGTTATCAGGAATTGTAGAAAACGAAGGGATCTCCAAAGTAATTTCATTATTCTCTACTAATAATACATCTGATGGTAATAACTTGTTATTAATATACACAAGCACGCTATCAACAGCACCTTCAATGGTAAAAGTAATCATGTCCTTTTCAATAGACTTACCAATAATCATCGGAACACCTGATTTATTTATAGTATCATTAATATTCTTCACCAAGATATCAAAATCACCTTTAGTTGTTGTTACATGCATATTAGATAGAGGAGGAATCTCTCCCTCTTTGTCAATAACAACACTAATAGAATCGGGTATAAATATATAAGATAAGTTCTTACACAGCTTTATACTCTTTACTCTAACAGACGAGTCAAGTCTTTTGCTAAAATCAACAGATGTTAGATCTTCAGATATTTCTACAGGATAAGAAATACCTTTCATTGTATCTATTGAAAGTTTACTCTCGCAAGAACAAAAAACGATAACAATTATGACGAAATAGCTATATAATAATGCCTTCATGAGTCTAATAATTTATTATTTCTATAAATATACTAAAAAAACAACAAAAGTTACACAGTGCATATATTAGATAATATGTATAATTGCCAACTTCAAAAATGAATAAAACACATTGTAAACATCACTGAATACTAACACCTATCTATTTAACAGTATAAACTTATAATTTTAATCTGATTTACTTAATAATTATAAGCCTTAATGTTTTCTTAAATTAACATAAATCATTTGCTTAATCTCAAAATGATTATATATTTGTTATCGAAATTTTTAACTAAATCAAAAAAGCAAGTGACAAACAAATCACACAATCAGGGATGGAACTTTTCCAAGGCATTCTGGGTAGCTAACGGAGTTGAGCTACTAGAAAGAGCCGCTTACTATGGAGTATTTATCGTTATTACTCTTTATTTATCACGTATTTTAGGTTTTTCTGATGCACAAGGTGCTACTGTAGCTGGTGTTTTCTCAGGTATCTTATATCTTCTACCAACATTTGCCGGTGCACTTTCAGATAAGATTGGTTTTAGAAGCGCCATGCTTTTAGCCTTCTCCCTTCTTACATTAGGGTATCTGGGGCTAGCAACCTTACCAGCATTCTTAGAAGATGCAGGACTTGTGACGTATGGAAGTGAAACAGTATTTTCAGGACTTAGAGAAAGTTCTTATAAGTTTCTAATCATACCAGTGATGGCTCTAATTATAGTTGGAGGATCATTCATCAAATCGGTTATTTCTGCAACAGTTGCAAAAGAAACTACAGAAGCAAATAGAGCTCGTGGATTCTCTATCTTTTACGCAATGGTTAACATTGGTGCTTTCTCTGGAAAGACTATCGTAAAACCTCTTCGTGTAATGATGGGTGACGAAGGACTTATTAATCTGAATTATTTCTCAGCTACAATGACATTCCTTGCTCTTATAGGTATTTATTTATTTTATAAGTCGGAAAAGACAGCAGGAGAAGGAAAAAAGTTTATCGACATATGGCACGGGTTCATCAGAGTATGCGGAAATACACGTCTGATTGTCCTTATCTTTATTGTTACTGGATTCTGGATGGTACAACATCAACTATACGCAACAATGCCTAAATATGTACTTCGTCTTGCAGGTGAAGGAGCCTCTCCATCATGGTATGCCAACGTTAATCCTCTTGTAGTAGTACTAACAGTAGGTTTCATTACTCAGTTAATGAGAAAGAAAACTGCTTTAACGTCAATGACAGTTGGTATGTTTATTATGCCAGTATCAGCAATGTGTATGGCATCTGGTAACATGATGGGTAGCGAACCAATATTAGGTATGCACCCAGTTGCTTTCATGATGATTGTTGGTATTGTGTTCCAGGGAATGGCTGAGGCATTTATCTCTCCTCGTTTCTTAGAGTACTTCTCAAAGCAAGCGCCTAAAGGAGAAGAAGGACTTTATCTTGGATTCTCACACCTTCACTCGTTTATTTCATCAATCGTTGGATTCGGTCTTTCAGGATTATTACTTGAGAAATATTGTCCAGACCCACGTTTATTTGACACACATGAAGCATGGCAAGCAGCAGCTTCAAATGCTCACTATATCTGGTTCTATTTCTTAGCAATTGCTGCAGTATCTGCAATAGCGCTAATTGTCTTTGGACATGTAGTTAAGAAGATAGATGCGAAAAAAGAATTACAATAAACTATAACCTTTACTTATTGCACTTTGAAAGGCTAACAGATATTAATTCTGTTAGCCTTTCTTTATATTATAAAAAGGTATCAACTTCATACCCTCTTCTAATTATGGGCTTTGTTCTTCCATAATTTCTCTATCAATTCTCTGTTTAAGGATACAGGAACCATACAGGAAGGATACAGAAACCATAGAGAAACCATACATAAAGTTGGTAGTTGAATCGTCTCAGTTATATATTAATTACGATGATAATCACAGATTTATGTCATAATATTTTTCTCTTTCACAGAAAATGGTGAATTTTACGGGCTAAATAGAAAATACTATTTACAATTTTACGTATACAAATCACTTTAATATAAATTGTTATGCAAGGCAATCTGGTAATATACAACACATTGTTGAGGAAAAAGGAGAAGTTTGAACCATATAACCCACCATTCGTTGGATTATATGTATGTGGACCTACCGTATATGGTGACGCACATTTAGGTCATGCACGTCCTGCAATTACATTCGATTTACTATTCAGATACCTAAAATATTCAGGCTACAAGGTAAGATATGTTCGTAATATTACTGATGTTGGTCATTTGGTTAACGATGCAGACGAGGGAGAAGATAAGATTGCAAAGAAAGCACGCTTAGAAGAAGTTGAACCTATGGAGATTGTTCAGTTTTACACTGATAGATACCATAAAAACATGGATGACTTAAATACTTGCAAACCAAGTATAGAACCACGTGCATCGGGTCATATTATTGAGCAACAAATGCTTATCGAGAAGATTCTTGAAGAAGGGTTTGGTTACGAGAGTAACGGTTCAGTTTATTTCGATGTTGAAGCTTACAATAAAGTATACCCATACGGAAAACTTTCTGGAAGGAATATAGAAGACCTTCAAGCAAACACCAGAGAACTAGATGGACAGAGCGAGAAAAAAGCTTCGTTCGATTTTGCTCTTTGGAAGAAAGCGGCTCCTGAGCATATTATGCGTTGGCCTTCAAAGTGGAGCGATGGTTTCCCAGGATGGCATCTTGAGTGCTCTAGTATGAGTAGAAAGTATCTTGGCGAAAGATTTGATATTCACGGAGGTGGATTAGATTTACAATTCCCTCACCACGAATGTGAGATTGCTCAGAGTACTGCTGCCTATGGCGAGGATCCTGTAAAATACTGGATGCACAATAATATGGTAACTATCAACGGTCAGAAGATGGGTAAATCTTTAGGGAACTTCATTACTTTAGACCAATTATTCTCTGGAGACAACGATGTTCTTGAGCAAGCATATTCTCCAATGACAATACGTTTCTTTATGCTACAAGCGCACTATAGAAGTCCTCTTGATTTCTCTAACGATGCCTTGAAAGCTGCAGAAAAAGGATATAACCGTATGATGAATGCAGTTGCTGCAATTGAAAAGATTGTTGCTTCTGAGAAATCTACTGTTGATGTTGATGCTCTTGAAACTAAATGCTTCGCAGCAATGGATGATGATTTGAATACTCCTATTCTTATTTCTCATCTATTCGATGGTGTTAAGATGATTAACTCTATTGTTGCTGGTAAAGAAAGCATTGATGCTGACGGTCTGGCTAGAATAAAGGCACTATATAACGATTTTGCTTTCGATATTCTTGGTCTTAAACAAGAAGCTGATTCTTCTGCAAGTAACGACGAGACTCTTGGTAAGATGGTTGAATTGCTTCTTGAAATGCGTACTGAAGCCAAAGCCAATAAAGACTGGGCTACTGCCGATGCAATCAGAGATAAAATGGCTGCTCTTGGTGTTGAAGTTAAAGACACTAAAGATGGTTTTGAATGGAAATTAGCAGATAAATAATATAAAGATGAGATACCTTATTGTTTTATTAATCCTTAGCTTCAATCTTAGCTCTTGTAATTCTACTCCTAAGAAGTCGAATTCAACGGTAAAAGAAAGTGATGCAAGTACATCTACAACTGAAGTTGATTATATTAGAAGTATTAAAATTGTTTCGCCTAAGAAACATGATACGGTGAAGATGAACAATAAGGTCTCTCTTGACTTTTCTATAAAAAGGAAGTATAAAACTGATTCTGTACAGGTATATATTGATGGTATACTGACAAAAACTCTTTTAAACGCTCCTTTTAAGTGTGAGTATACTTTTACTTCTGGCAAAGTGGGTAATCGACAGATTAAAGCCATTGCTTACCACAAGAAAAACAAAAGGGGACTTGCTGTTACAAGCATTACTTTAATTCCTGACAAGGCTCCTGTTCACAAGAAATATAAAGTCGTTAAGACTTATAAGCACGATACAAGGGACTATACTCAGGGACTGGTTTTTCATGATGGTTTTCTATATGAAGGAACAGGTCAGAAAGGTAAATCCCACATTAAGAAGATTGACTTAAAAAAGAATGAAGTTATTTCAGTTCTGAGCATAGATAAGAATCTTTTTGGAGAGGGAATAACTATCTACAACGATAAGATTATTCAACTTACATGGACATCTTACCGTGGTTTTGTATATGATATTAATAGCTTTTCACTTGAATCAGAATTTACATATTCTACCCAAGGATGGGGCATTACCACCATGGGTGACGAATTAGTCATGAGTGATGGAACAAATAAATTATACATCATTGATCCAAATTCATTTAGTGTCAAATCAGAGCTTGAAGTGTATGACAATAATGGTCCTGTTGATCAACTTAACGAATTAGAGTACATAAACGGCTTGATTTATGCGAATGTATGGATGACAAATCGAATTGTCATTATCGATCCCGCTACTGGTATTATTAAATCTGACGTTGATATGACTGGTCTTCTTACCAAAAGGGAACTTAAGCAGCTTGATGACGATGATGATGTATTAAACGGTATTGCTTTCGATAAGACTTCTAATAAACTATATGTTACAGGTAAGAATTGGCCTAAACTTTTCCAAATAGAATTAAGATAATATGGACGTAAGAATTGCTGAGAGTTGGAAAAATATTCTTAATGAAGAATTTTCTAAAGAGTATTTTGAGAAACTTGTTTCTTTTGTGAAGTCGGAATATGCAAATGCTACTATCTTCCCTCCAGATCCCTTGATATTTAATGCCTTTAACAAATGTGATCTTAAAAATCTTAAGGTTGTTATAATCGGTCAAGATCCATATCATACTCCAGGTGCAGCACACGGATTGTGTTTCTCTGTTCCTGATGGTGAAAAGATTCCTCCTTCATTAAGAAATATATATAAAGAGATCAGCGCAGACCTTGGTAAAGATATTCCTACAACGGGAAATATAGAACACTGGGCTGAACAAGGCGTCTTTTTATTAAATGCAACCCTAACTGTTCGAGCTCATGAAGCTGGATCGCATCAAAAAAAGGGCTGGGAGACATTTACAGACGCTGTAATCGCTAAAATCTCTGAAAGCAAGGATAATGTTGTATTTCTACTTTGGGGAGCTTATGCACAAAAAAAAGAGGCATTAATTGATACCTCTAAGCATTTAATATTAAAATCAGTTCACCCTTCTCCACTATCTGCCTCACGCGGATTCTTCGGGAACCATCATTTTAGTAGAACTAATGAATTTCTTAAGTCTAAAGGACTAGAAGAAATAAATTGGTAAGTCTATTTTGAGAATCTACGTTTACCGTCAAAAAACTTACGCTTCTGATTCCCTTCTTTGTACATTAAATAAAAATAAATTATTGGTCCAATAATTGGTATACATAGAAATAGTAAGAATGGGATATTCCTTGGAAGTTTCTTGAAGTTATTTTTTGCTGCTGATAAAAATACGAGTATATAAAGAATAATTGCTGTTAATAAAAAATACATAGTTTTATAATTTAAGTTTTTTCAGTCAAATAAAGTTTTATTATGTTGCAATGTAACAATAATATAACTTTTAATGAAATAATTAACATTAATAATATTATAACAAAAAAAGGATTTAGTTCTATAAGACTAAACCCCAATTATTATGAATCCACTAACAATATCCTAATGTCTCGAATCGCTATTCTTTATATTTTCAATAATGCTTTTCGCATCTTCTGATTTTAAGAAATCGTAAGTAGTCTGTGGCACTTTCTCATGAATAGACTCCCAGTCATCTACAGCTAGAGCTTTTCTGATCTTTGATGCAGAGATATAATCGTCAACACCTAAAGCTTTTCTCTTAACCTCAGTGACTTCTATACCATGTTCAGGTAAAAGTTTATGCATTTCCTCGTTATACGAAGCAGTAGTCTCACAATAATTCTCTGTCCCTACATACCTTTTCGTAATATTTAGTATAGGAGCAACATGATGTATAAATACCTCAAGATCAAGACGTGCCTGATTGGCTGTAATCTCATCAGCATGTGTCCCTTTTAGGAAATATTTAGGGAATGAAGCGTTAGATACAATGTAATCTGATGTCTTCACCATAATTACATTATCTAGATGAGCTACACCTTGCTTTATAAGCTCCCATCTTACTTTAAATGGGAAATTTGATTTATCTGTTTCTACAACAAATAGATATATTACTTCATTCTCCTTAGATGCTTTCTCTATTAAGAATTGATGTCCATATGTAAACGGATTACAATTCATAACCAATGATGTAGCCTCAGGTTTTCCTTTAAAAGCTATTGATTCAAGATAATCTTTATATTTGGCAATATTCTGTCTTCCGAACTCAAATAAAGCATAATAAGGTTCGGCAATTGCAATACAATCAAAACCTAGACCTGTAAATAGGTGCTTATTCTTGGGATGAGCATATATAAATATGTGATTAAATCTCTTTAATAAATCCGCTTGTAAATTGGTTACAAGCTTTGAGAATGCAGCACTCCCTTTATACTTATCATCTACTGCTACAAATTTAATTACATTCCCAAGAGAAGAACCTGTTCCTGCAATCTCACCACCAGATGTTTCAAGAAGAATTGTTCTATCAACTTCATTAGGTATATAATCTATATGATTTTTCTCTAACAGTTTCCTTACTGCTTTTACATCATAAGGATTTTTAAGAGAAATGTCATTAATTCTAAAATCAGAAAAACCTTCATGCATAATTTAAAAATTTTCTTTTTGTAAAAAGTAAATAAAACAAGTTACTGCTAACAAATCGGCTGAACCACCTGGAGAAATATTATGCTTTTCACAAAAAGCAATTAATTCATTGTTCCTCTCAAGTTTTTCATTGCTTTTGCTTTCGATACAAAGATGTGCAAGTTCTTTTGTTTGTGCAAGAATATCTGCGTTAGAACGGAATAAGATATTTGTATCATCGTTCCTTGATATAATCAACAATAGCACATCCATTAAAATATTATTCCAGGACTTTTCTGTATTCTCTATAAAACCAAAAGAATGTAAGTATGGTAAAGAATATTCAAAGATTACAGGAAGACCATCTTCCATTTCCTGACGGATTCCTCCACCAAGTTTTGCTCCATATTTAGAAAACACCTTTTCTCCATGAGAAAAGATCTCATCAGAACTCTTTAATTCGTTTTTAACGATGTCTTTATTCAAATAGGATATTATACCTCTAATACTTTTATGGTCAAGAATAGAGCCCTTATTAAGTATATAAGCACATGCAAAAAAGGTAAATCCCATTATAAATATTGCTCCCTTTTGGGTATTAATATTTCCAGTTGAATGAAGCATAGCTTCTTCCATCTTAATACCTATTTTTCGCAAAGCAATAAGTGTAGAGTCTTTTTCTGTTCCATCCCATAAATAAGCTAACTCAGCAATATCTTTCCAATAGAATGATAGAGAAGATGAAGATGATACAAAACTAAAAAAGTCCATATCTGTATGAGATCCTTGAGAATATCTATCTACTAATCCTGGTTTTGGAGTTACACTAACTTCGAAAAGCAACGCCTTGGTCGCGTATGATGTAAGAAGTTGAGATATCTTTTCTTGTCTTTCCTTTTGAAGATGTTTAGCTATCATATCAGAGATAAAATCTCTTATCTCTTCCATTGTATGAGTTTGCTCTCTCATACAAACGATAGCTGGCTTAGCACACATCATGCATCTCTTTTCCTTACCAGAAGAAACAGGTCTTGCATCCGCATCAAAAATATCAACATCTATAAGTCGAGAAAGACCATGAGATATCTCAAAATCCTCCATAATATTTTTAATGTCTCTTGCCGACTTATCTTCACTCAAAATAGGCATAATAAAGAAATCTCCAGCATGATCTATAATACACTGAGAATCTTCAAGAGAATACTTTATTCTAGAAGCAATAAGATGATTAATTAAATCTTTTTTAACAGATAAAAATGCAGCACAAATCTGCTCATCTGACTTAGGATAGCCAGGTATATTGAAGGATAAGCTGATAGATATTTTATTTCTATCTGCCATTACTTGCCTTTTCTCGGCCCTCTTCTCTCTCGCCTCTAACACTTTTTCCAACATAGTGTCTATATATAATGATGGCTGGGCATTACACCCAGCCAATATATTTAAAGATTATTATCTTTTTGGTTGCTTGATAACATCGATAATTGAACCATCACGATATTCAACTACACCAACAATTCTATCAGTGTGTTCAATCTCAGCAGGTTTACCAACGATTCCTTCAACTTCTTTAGCAAGTTCTTTAATATCTCTAATCCAAAGACCAGCAGCTTTAAGTTGCTCTTCAAGATCTTTTCTTAATGGATTAACACAGATACCTCTTTCTGTAACAACTAGATCAACTGATTCTCCAGGAGTAACAACAGTCATTGCTTTCTCAACAATGATAGGTAATCTACCTCTGAAAGCAGGAGCAACAACTATTGATAAATTAGCTCCAGCAGCTGTATCAGAGTGACCACCTGATGCACCCATAATATCTCCAGTTGATGAAGTAATTACGTTTACATTAAAGTTAGTATCTACCTCTAAAGCACCAAGAGCAACAACATCAATCTTGTTTGTCATAGCACCAGAGTTCATTGGACTAGCATACTGATCTGAATTAATCTCAATATGTTTAGGGTTATTTAATAACGAACCAGAAACGGCAGCATCAAATCCTTGAACATCGAAGATTGATTGGAATAATCCTTCTTCTAACATATCTGTACATACAGAAGTTACACCACCTAATAAGAATGATCCTTTAACTTCTTTTTGTATCATTGCCTCTCTAATGTACTTAGCAACTGCAAGAGATGCACCACCTGCACCAACCTGGAAGCTAATACCATCTTTAAAATATTCTGTTGCTACGATTGCCTCAGCAGCCATCTTTGCAATTCTTAAATCAAGAGGAGCTTTTGTTATACGAGTTGTACCACCTGCAATTTTCTTAGCATCACCAATTGTTTCAATCTCTGTTACGAAATCAACACAGTGAGAAGGGACAGAAGCAGGTACACATGGAAACTCAACCATGTTATCAGTAACAATAATTGTTTGCTTAGCATATTGAGCATCAATCATACCGTAACCCATAGAACCAAATGCTGATGGTCCATGTTGACCTGTAGCATTTCCTTCGTTATCTGCAGCAGCAGCAGCAAGAATAGCTAAATCGATAGAGATTCTACCTTCTTTAATAGCTCTTGCACGTCCACCGTGTGAGTGAATAACTATTGGATGTGGTAGTGCCCCCTCAGTTACAACTCTACCAAGTTCGCCTCTGATACCAGAAGAGAAAATCTTAGTAATAGTGCCGTCCTGAACAAAAGGTACAAGACAATCATGAGCAGTTGTCAATGATGATGATGCTATACAAATATCTTTAATTCCTAGTTTAGCAAGAATCTCAATTGATTGAATAATCAACTGATCTCCACCTCTTAAATGGTGGTGGAAAGAAACGCACATTCCATTGAATGGTTTAGCTTTCTTAATTGCTTCTTCTAGATTTGCACAAGTTTTATCGAAATGTGGTTTACGAGCTTTTGCAGGAACTGGAACAAGTTTTACCTCGTCTAATCTATCCTGTAGTGCCCATGCTCCTGTGTAAGGAATTAATTTTCCTAATCCGTCTATTGATTCTGGGATCTCTACACCAAAACTATTTTTCATTATAGTAGATTTTTTATGTTCCTGATTAATATTGAATAGTCTCTAAGTCTATCTCAGCAAGACTTAATGTATGCATTGCTCTTTCTACAACTGGTTTATCAACCATTTTACCGTCAACAGCAAATACACCTATACCTTCAGCTTTGTTCTTAAGGAACGCAGAATAAACTCTCATAGCCTTAGCTACCTCTTTTTCAGTTGGAGTATAAACACTGTGACAAGCATCTATCTGACGTGGATTGATTAATGCTTTTCCAGTAAATCCAATCTTTCTGATATATTCTGTTTCTCTTATTAATCCTTCTTCGTCATCAACATCAGCCCAAACAGTATCCATAACATCAATACGGTGAGCCTTAGCTGCCATAACGATACGCTTACGAGCATAATCAATACCGATACCGTCTTTACCAGCTTCAACTTTCATATCTGAAGTTAAATCCTGACCACCAATAGTAATAGCGTCAACTCGTTTAGAGAATCCTGCAATCTCGTATACATTCATTACACCTAATGCAGTTTCAATCATAGCATGAATAGTCATCTGATCGTGAGGAAGATTGTGCTTATCTTCAATCTCTTCTACAATTTTTATAACTTCAGCTAATTCCTCTACAGTTTCACACTTAGGGAAACGAATATTATCTGGTTGTAAAGGTACAATAGCTTCTAAGTCAGCAAGACCAAAAGGAGTACTGATATGATTTACCCTTACAGATATTTCAGCATCATAGAAGTTATTATATTTGATCATGTTTGCTACAAGCGCTCTAGCCGCATCTTTTTGGTTTAAAGCCACAGCATCTTCAAGATCAAGAAGTAAAGAATCGGCACCATAGACACCACCCTGTTGCAACATTGCTGGATTATTTCCAGGAATGTAAAGCATACTTCTTCTCTTAGATTTTTTTATATGTTTCATTATATTCTATACTATTAAACAATGAATATCATTGTTTGTATTAGTTTAATATGATTCTTAAGTAATTATTAAGCAAGAGTACCTTTTTGTTGACCTCTACCACGAGTGATAGCAGTTTCAACTCTTGCACGGATAGTTGGTACTAAAGCACCCTTATCATTAACTATCATTTGTACATCCTCAACTTTCAATTCATCAAGAACTTTGTGAATCTCAGCTAAGATACTTTCACCATATTGAACACCAACAGTAGAAGAGAATTCAATATTTCTGCCTTTTGCATCAGAAGGCTCAACCATTACAAGCACGTCGCTTGACTCAAAACTTCCCGCTTGTGCTTTATTAGTTATTTTCATCTTATATATGTTTTGTAAACTTTAATATGACAAAGGAAACAAACTTTTATAAACAAAAACAGAGAATATCCAATATTTTTCAATATCGGACATCCCCTGTTCGGTGTTAAAAAATATCTTATAACCTTAGTCGTTGACTAAAGAATATTTTTCCTTTATGCTATTGCGTCAATAATCTTGTTTAAAGTATTACTTGGACGCATTGCTTTATTAGCTTTTTCATCAACAGGCTTATAATAACCACCTAAATCAACAGCCTTACCTTGCTCTGCGTTTAATTCAGAAACAATAGTAGCTTCATTTGCTGCTAATTCTTCAGCAACTTTAGCAAACTTAGCTTGTAATTCTGTGTTTTTAGTCTGAGCAGCTAATTCTTGAGCCCAATACATAGCTAGATAGAAGTGTGAACCTCTATTATCTAACTCACCACACTTACGTGAAGGTGACTTGTCATTTTGTAAGAATGTAGCAGTAGCTTTATCTAAAGCCTCAGCAAGAACTAATGCACCTGCATTATCATAGTTATTTCCTAAATGCTCTAAAGAAGCAGCTAAAGCGAAGAATTCACCTAAAGAATCCCATCTTAAGTGATCCTCTTCAACTAATTGTTGAACGTGCTTAGGAGCAGAACCACCCGCACCAGTCTCGAATAATCCACCACCATTCATCAATGGAACGATAGATAACATCTTAGCAGAAGTACCAACTTCTAAGATTGGGAAAAGGTCAGTTAAATAATCTCTTAATACGTTTCCTGTTACAGAAATAGCATTTTTACCTTCTTTAACAAGACCACAAGAAAGAGTACAAGCGTCAACTGGGTTCATGATACGAATATCAAGACCTGTAGTATCATGATCTTTTAAGTATTTGTTTACTAAAGAAATCATTGATCTATCGTGTGCTCTGTTTTCATCTAGCCAGAAAATAGTAGTATAGTTAGTAGCTTTTGCTCTATTTACTGCAAGCTTAACCCAGTCTTGGATAGGTGCGTCTTTAGCTTGACACATTCTGTATGTATCACCAGCTTCAACAACATGCTCCATAATAACTTCACCTGCTTTGTTAGTAACTTTAACAGTACCAGCTGCTGGCATTAAGAAAGTTTTATCATGAGAACCATACTCCTCAGCTTTTTGAGCCATAAGTCCAACGTTTTGAACTGTACCCATCTCAGCTGGTTTGAAAGAACCATTTTCTTTACAGAAATCGATAGTAGCTTGGTAAATACCTGCGTATGATCTATCTGGAATTAATGCCTTAGTATCCTCTAATTTACCATCTTTATTCCACATCTGACCTGCTTCTCTAATACAAGCTGGCATAGATGCATCGATAATAACATCTGAAGAAACGTGAAGATTAGTGATTCCTTTATCAGAATTCACCATTGCAATACGAGGACGTGTTGCATATTGAGCTTGAATATCAGCTTCAATCTCAGCTTGCTTATCAGCAGGAAGAGTAGCTAATTTCTTATATAATTCACCTAAACCATTGTTAGGATTAACTTCTAATTGTGCGAAAGTATCAGCATGCTTAGCAAATACATCTTTGAAGAATACAGATACAATATGACCAAACATGATTGGGTCAGAAACCTTCATCATAGTAGCCTTAAGGTGAGCAGAGAATAATACATCCTTAGCCTTAGCATCTTGTAATTGCTCCTCAACGAATGAACGTAAAGATTTAGCACTCATGAAAGTTCCGTCAATAACTTCTCCTTCTAGTACTGGTAAAGAAGCTTTAAGAACAGTAGTAGTACCATTCCCTTCAACTAATTCAATTTTTAAATCATCAGCTTTAGGCATGATAACTGATTTCTCATTACCGTAGAAATCACCACCTGTCATGTTAGCAACGTGAGATTTAGACTCTTTAGTCCAAACACCCATTCTATGTGGGTTGTTCTTAACGTAAGCCTTAATAGCACCTGGAGCACGACGGTCAGAGTTTCCTTCTCTTAATACAGGGTTTACTGCAGAACCTTTAACTTTATCATAACGAGCTCTGATTTCTTTTTCTTCATCAGTTTGTGGCTCATCAGGATGATTAGGAATCTTATATCCTTTAGCTTGAAGCTCAGCGATAGCAGCTTGTAACTGAGGTAAAGAAGCCGAAACATTAGGAAGCTTAATAATATTAGCCTCTGGAGTTTTAGCTAACTGACCTAGCTCTGCTAAATCATCAGAAAATTGTTGCTCTTCTGATAAATACTCTGGGAATAAGCAAAGGATACGAGCAGCAAGAGAAATATCTCTAGTTTCTACCTCAACACCTGCAACACCAGTAAATTTCTCTACCATTGGTAGAAATGAATAAGTCGCCAATAAAGGAGCCTCGTCTGTATGTGTATATATAATTTTAGCCATGACTTTTATCTTTTCAGATTTTTTAAAGTAATATGTAAAAGTTCCGTGAGCATAACCCACGGAACAATATTTAATAATTATAAATCTCTTTGTGCGTATAATGAATCTTCTAAATCAATCTCATCGAACTGCATATAGTTATAGATTTCCTCCATATTAGGAGCAATCTTCTCATTGTAAACAGCCATATACTCAGCAGGAGTTGGAAGTTTACCTACAGTAGCAACAACAGCACCAAGCTCAGCAGAACCAAGATATACTTGACATCCATTACCAAGACGGTTGTTGAAGTTACGAGTTGAAGTAGCATAAGCAACAGAATCATTAGGGATTCTTAACTGATTACCCATACATAAAGAACATCCTGGAGTCTCGATACGAGCACCAATCTTAATGAATGAAGAATATCTAGCTTCACCTTTAAGAACTGACTGGTCCATACGAGTTGGAGGAGCAATATAAGTACGACAATCAGCACTTGGAGTACAGTCTTCCCAAATCTTAGAAGCAGCACGGAAGTGACCAATATTAGTCATACAAGAACCGATAAATACATCATCGATGTTAGCACCAGCAACCTCAGATAACAACTTAACATCATCTGGATCATTTGGACAAGCTAAGATAGGTTCTTTGATGTCGTCAAGATTAATCTCAACTACAGCTTTATATTGAGCGTTCTCATCTCTTTCCATAAGAACTGGATTAGCTAACCAAGCGTTACACTCATCAATTCTCTTCTGAATAGTTTCAGCATCAGAGTATCCAGCCTTAATCATACTCTCTAATAAAGCAACATTAGACTTAACGTACTCAATAACTTTCTTCTCAGACAATTTGATAACACCAGCTGCTGCAGATCTCTCAGCAGTAGCATCTGTTAATTCAAATGCTTGTTCTACAGTAATATCATCAAGACCTTCCATCTCAATAATAGTACCATTGAAGATATTAATCTTATTCTTCTTAGGAACAGTTAAGTGTCCTTGCTGAATAGAGAAATAAGGAATTGCGTTTACTAGGTCTCTCAATGTAATACCTGGACGTAATTTACCTTTGAATTTAACTAGTACTGACTCTGGCATATCAAGAGGCATCATACCTACTGCACCAGCGAAAGCAACAAGACCAGAACCTGCAGGGAATGAAATACCCATTGGGAATCTTGTATGTGAATCACCACCTGTACCCACTGTATCTGGTAACAACATTCTGTTTAACCAAGAGTGGATAACACCATCACCTTGTCTAAGAGCTATACCCTTACGATCAGTAATGAAATTAGGAAGTGTTCTATGAGTCTTAACATCAGCTGGCTTAGGATAAGCAGCAGTATGACAGAAAGACTGCATAAATAAAGGAGCCTCAAATTTAAGACAAGCTAACTCTTTAATTTCGTCAGCAGTCATAGGGCCCGTTGTATCTTGAGAACCTACAGTTGTCATTTTAGGTAAGATTGATGCACCAGGAAGAACTCCTTCTACACCACAAGCTTTACCTACAATCTTTTGAGCAAGAGTAAAACCTTGACCTTCTTCAGCCACTGGATTAGCAACCTCAGTAAAGATATCAATAGACTCCATTCCTAAGAATGTTCTTGCCTTCTCTGTAAGAGCTTTACCGATGATTAAGTTAATTCTACCTCCAGCTCTGTACTCATCTTTCATAGTAGCAGGCTTAAGCTCGAACGAATCAACAACCTCACCGTTATTAGAAATTTCTTGTTTTGCAGTGTTGATTACGATTTCATCACCCATGTTAAACTTAGTAACATCAGTAATGATTGGTAAACCACCTGAATCTTCAGTTGTATTGAAGAAGATTGGAGCGATTGCACCACCTAATACTACACCTTTGTTTCTTTTATTTGGAACGCAAGGAATATCTTCACCAATTGCCCACATAAGAGAGTTACAAGCTGATTTTCTTGAAGAACCAGTTCCTACAACATCACCTACGAATGCAACTTTATGACCTTCAGATCTCCACTTAGACATAACTTCATTACCGTCATCAAAACGACCTCTACCCATAGATAGAGCATGCAATGGAATGTCAGGACGAGTAAATGCTTCACTTGCTGGAGAAAAGTCATCAGTGTTTATCTCACCTTCTACTTTGTACACTTTTACCTTAAACTCCTCTGGCATCTCAGGACGTGTTGTAAACCACTCAGCGTTTGCCCATGATTCAATAACTTCCTTAGCTGCTGCGTTAGTCTTAGACATTTCGCATACTTTGTCAAATGCATCATAAACAAGAATTGTTGTTTTTAATGCTTCTGCTGCTACAGCCGATAATTCGTCAATTGCTAATGCATCAAGAAGAGCAGGAACATTGTAACCACCAATCATGGTTCCTAATATTCTTACAGCTTCTTCTTTGCTCACTAATGGAGATGATTTCTCACCATTAACGATAGCTCTTAAGAACTCAGCTTTAACTTTTGTTGAATCGTCCACTCCTGGAGCAATTCTTTCTGTGAAAAGATTCATTAAAAATGATTCTTTACCTTTTTCAGGTGCCTCCATCATAGAACATAGAGTTTCTACTTGTGATGGTGACAATGGAAGAGCTGGAATACCCTTGGCGTTTCTAGCCTCTTCATGTTTTAGATAAGATTCCATAAAACCTTTAATCTCTTTTAGTTACTGCGTTAAAATTATATAATTATATAGTTGTATTCTCAACTTTTATTTATCAGTATAATACCTCGAACTACAATACAGAATTCTTTCAGTATTACACTGCAAACATTTACTATTTTTTTGATATAAGCAAAGGATTTAACATTTATTTTAAGCAAGCGCACGAAAATAGTTCAAATAGTTGATTTTCATGACAATAAACAAAAGACCAAACCATGAAAATATGTTGTTAAACATATTGAACTACAGTCAGATACAGAACATAAAATACTCCTTTAGAAAATAATTTAGATAGATTATAAAATACTCAATCAGGGATTACAACAGCAATAAATACAGTACGAAAACGTTTTAATAGGAATTCACACCTAATAAATAAATTTATCCTCAATTAAAAATAGAAGTACTCATTATAACTCGATGAGAAGGAAAACAAAAGTGTTGCAGGCTAAATATAAAATAGTAATTTTGTAGATACATGGTTCCGTAGTTCAGCTGAATAGAACGTCAGATTCCGGTTCTGAAGGTCGCGGGTTTGAATCCCGCCGGAATCACAAAATAAGACACAAAAAAAAGCATCCTATACAGGATGCTTTTTTTATATTACTAAGTATAATACTACTTAGCAGTTTTTCTTACTGAGTAATTAAGTTTTAAAGCCTGAGCTTTTCTAAGCTCTTGCTTTATATTCGTAATAATACCCATTTTAGTTTTATCTTGAACTTTCAAAGAAACAGTCATTTTATTTCTGTCCTCTTCTTTTCTAGACTCTCTTTCAGCTGCTATAAAGTTACCTACCGCATCTACTTTAGAAATCTGATCATTCAGTTGAACTACTGGTTCTGTACCAAAATTCTTCTGGAAAGCCGCTTTAGGCTCACCTACATAAATAGTACTAACCAAAGACTTCTTTTCAAGTTTTGTAACTTGAGAAGCAGAAGGTAATTTATTTTGTATTTTAAGATCAACCTCTCTCATAGTTGTACTAACCATGAAGAAGAATAATAACATAAATACAATATCTGGTAAAGATGCTGTTGATATTGCAGGAGTTTCCTTGCTGCCTTCTTTTTTAAACTTTGCCATAATTATTTCCCTCCAAATTTTTTAGGTTCTGCTTCTGAAACGGCCATAGGAATAAGTTTTTTAATTGCATCTTGTTGATCTTGATTTAGATCATCATAATGCTTACCCCACTTGTACATAGATTTATCATCTTTCATTTCATTAAATGCAGAAGCTAATTCATCCTGAATTTTGATATACATCTCATAAGATGTACCTACATCACTCTGTAAAGAAATAACTCCCTTAGAAACCTCAGCATTAGGAAAGAAAGGAACTTCCTTAGCCTTTTTCTCTGAGAATTTAGGGTTGTTGGCTGGATTAAGAATGAATTCTTTAACCTTAGGTTTAAGATCTTTAACATTCATAATTTCTCCACCAACTGAAAGCAAGTCTGCCTGATTAATAAGAACCAATAGTACATTTCTAGGCTTAACCTTATTTTCTACCTGTTGGTCTTTCTCTGGCATAGGTGGCAATTTCCTGTAGATACCTGAATCAACATCCATTGTTGTTGTTACCAAAAAGAATACAAGCAACAAGAAAGCAATATCAGCCGTTGAACTGGCGTTTACTTCTGGTGTTTTTCTAGCCATAATTAATTATTTTATGTCCTTCTACAGGAAAATTATCTGAATTTTCTTAATAATTCCGTTGCAAAGATTGAAACAATTGCTCCAATTCCTAAAAAGTACATTGTGAACAAAATAGTATCTGCAAACTCTAGTGTAGCAGGCTCATTATCAGCACCTGTGTATCCAGGAAGATCTAATAATGTACCATCTGAGATTGAATATGATAATAATACAACCACAGCTATAGCGCCCATAGCCATCAATCCTTTTTTAGCCTCTTTAGGATTCGCAAAGAATCTAACGATAGGGAACAATAAAGATGCTCCAGTAGCTATTCCTAAAAGGATATAAGCCCACATAATCATACCATCAGTATATACAGGTGTTGGATGTGCTTGGTTTGGAACTTCTCCTCCAAAATAGTACATCGCAGTTAACACCGCTGTAATACCAAAGATAACATATGTTGCTATATTTAATATTTTAGTTAATTTACTCATGATTTATTGATTATTTTTTTTTGTATTCAACAAGGATATCTAGTAAAGATACTGATGCATCTTCCATATTATTTACAATACTGTCTACTTTAGCAACACAGTAGTTATAAAATACTTGAAGAATCATCGCAACGATAAGTCCTGATACTGTAGTAATAAGGGCAATTTTAATACCTCCTGCTACTACTGCTGGGCTAATATCACCTGCTGTCTGGATTTGGTCAAATGCGTCAATCATACCGATAACTGTACCCATGAAACCTAACATTGGAGCAAGACCGATAAATAAAGATAACCAAGATAATCCTTTTTCTAATAATCCCATTTGAACACTACCGTAAGAGATAATTGATTTCTCAACAACTTCGATACCGTGATCAAAACGGTCAAAACCTTGATAGAAGATAGAAGCGATAGGACCTCTAGTGTTTCTACATACTTCTTTAGCAGCATCAACACCACCTTTTTCTAATGCCTCTTCAACACCAGCCAATAACTTCTTAGTGTTAGTAGTTGACATGTTAAGGTAAATAACTCTTTCAATTGCGATAGCAAGACCGAAGATAAGAGCTAAAATTACAAAACTCATAAAAGCTGCACCACCTTCGATGAACTTTTTCTTAACCTGAGCATGGAATGTAGTACTTTCAATTACTTCTTCGTCTTCATTAGCAACCTCTTCTGTTGCTTCTGTAGCCTCTTGCTGCTCAACATTCTCTTCTGTTTGTTGATCAACATTTTCTTGATTAGCTGTAGTAGCTGTCTCTTCTTGAGCAACTATGTTCTGAGATACTCCTAACGTAAGCATCGCGAAAACTGCTATTAATGCCAATAATTTTTTCATGGTCTGTTTAACTGATTTAGTTTATACTTAAAATTTATTTATAACTTATTGATTTTTAATAACTTCCAATTATTAGTCATACCTGAATTTTTCCTCCCATAGAAAATTCAGTGCACCAAATTACAAAAAAAATGTTAAAATCTACAATTTAAGGTACTTATTTCACCTTTAAGCGATTTATTAAGAGCATTTCTTACATCATTAATATCTTCATATTTACCCAATAAATGCATTAATTTTGTAATAGCTGCCTCTATTGTAATATCGTATCCACTAATGACTCCGGCATTTAGTAACTCAAGACTGGTTTCGTATCTACCCATATCTACCCTACCTGCCTGGCATTGAGTTACATTATATATAATTATACCCTTATTAAGTGCAGCTTTTATTGACTCAATAAACCATTCTTCTGTAGGAGCATTACCAGCACCATAAGTTTCTATTATAATAGCTTTTAATCCTTTTGCATGAATTATAGCATCAACTATATTCTTATTAATACCAGGGAAAATCTTTAAAATAGCAACATTAGTATCAATATTAGTACTGATAACTAAAGGATTGACACTTTTATTTCTTATTACATCATATTTATAATGTATATGAATACCAACTTTAGCTAAAGATGGGTAATTATGTGAACAAAATCCATTAAAATGCTCTGCTGAGAACTTAGTTGTTCTACAACCTCTAAACAGTTTATCGCCAAATAATATACAAACTTCAGAAACTATAGACTCTCCATCCTCTTTTGCTCCGGCTATCTCAATAGCTGTAATAAGGTTCTCTTTACCATCAGTTCTAATTTTTCCAATAGGTAATTGTGAACCTGTAAGAACTATAGGTTTAGAAAGATTATCAATCATAAAACTCAAAGCTGATGCCGAATATGCCATCGTATCGGTTCCATGAAGAATCACAAAGCCATCATACTTATCGTAGTTATCCTTTATAATATCACATAGTTTAACCCATACCTCAGGCTTTAAATTAGATGAATCAATCAAATCATCAAATATCAAGGTATCAATATTAAAAGTAAACTCATTAATCTCAGGAACTTCTTTAGCAATCTCTTCAAAGCTAAATGGACACAAAGATCCTGTAATCGGATCATTCATCATGCCAATAGTTCCACCTGTATAGATAATCAATACACCTTTATCGTTATTAACCATACTACATTAAAAATTAGAATTTGAATATATTATTTGCGTTTTCACTCGTAATTCGTCCAACCTCCTCTGTACTTATATTATACAAAGTCGCTAATAACTCAGCTACCTTAACAACATATGAACTCTCATTCCTTTTTCCTCTAAAAGGAACAGGTGCAAGATATGGAGAATCTGTTTCCAGAACAATATTTTGAATATCAATCTTAGAGATCACATCCCTTAAATTAGTGTTTTTAAAAGTAATCACTCCTCCAACACCAAGATGCAATCCATAATAATCAACAGCCTTTCTAGCATCATCAATATCTCCAGAAAAACAATGCATAATACCCCTAATTGACTTAGACTTATATGACTCAAGAACATCATAAATTTCTTTAATTGAATCACGTGCATGTATAATAATAGGTAGGTCATACTTCACAGCAAGATCTAACTGATAAGCAAAAGCGTCAATTTGCTCTTTTAATAAAGACTTATCCCAGTACAAATCTATACCTGATTCTCCAATACCCCAGAATCTTCTTTCTGCAAGCTGCTTATCCAGCAAATCCAATTCCACCTTATAATTATCATTAACAGACGTTGGATGCAATCCAATTAGTGGATATAAATAATCTGGATAAGAGTCAGCAAGATTAAGCATCTTAGCCCTAACCTTCGAATCTATATCAGGAAGTACAATCTTAGAAATATTTGCATCCTTAGCACGCGCGATAGCCTCAGAGATATCATTATCAAACTCGTCGGAATATATATGTGAATGTGTATCTATAAACATACACAAATATACGTAAATTTGAAACAAAAAAAAGCCGACGCAAACGCGTCGGCTTTTAATATATTTATAATGCTTAAGATTAAACGTGACCTTGAGCAACCATAGCATCAGCAACTTTGATGAATCCACCAATGTTAGCACCAGCAACATAGTTAATCTTACCGTCTTTCTTACCATATTTAGCACAAGTATCGTGAATATCTTTCATGATACGAGCTAATTTCTCGTCAACTTCTTCAGCAGTCCAGTTGAATCTCAATGAGTTTTGAGACATCTCAAGACCAGAAACAGCT